>OATI01000057.1_pt1 | contig 156246 bp, 108 predicted proteins | sample 1494981 | NCBI WGS metagenome assembly OATI01 (sample SAMEA2579952, study PRJEB22360) | human gut metagenome
GTTCTACAAGAACTACGTTGATTATTATAAACAAACTCTTTGGCTGGAACAATGTGAGATAAAAGAATCAGGACCTATCTAGTTATTTTATAAAAAAAGCGTCCAAACCTAATCTTTTTGCCTTTATTCCCCAGATTGTTAACAGAAAACAGTACGTAATTAAATTTACCCACAATTAAGGTTTCCGGAATATATCCAAAACACCGGCTATCCCTTGAATCGGCTGAGTTATCTCCCTCAACATAATAATAAGTACGTTTGAGCCCATAAATAGAATCGCAAATACCATTTATATAGACAGAACGTTTTCTCATCCTCACATCACATCCTTCCTCTGCAATTAATTTTCTCAGGAACAAATAATTGTCCCGTCTGACATGCAAAGTATCATTCTTCTTCTTTATCCGAGTGATTCGCTTTACTAATAATTGGTCCGTACTTTCCGGACTGTTGAAAACCACTATATCACCCACTTCCGGATAGCCTATTCCAGGAAGTCGCCTGTACTTCCAATGAGTGTTCCTGTCCATTTCCCGCAACGGGCGTATCCATGTAAAAACATTAATAACCGGAATATCCGCCCATCTAGTAGGGAAACGTGCTCCATACGTAATCTTATCTATCCAAACCCTGTCACCGCAAAGGAGTGTCGGTTCCATACTACCGGAAGGTACTATACATAACTCTCCTACTGCAATTCGGATAAAAATACAAAAAAGTATGATTAAAATAATTCCTAAGACTGTTTTCATCAAAATATGACTTTGTCACCTATTTTTCAGTATATAACCTTATATTTAAAGAATCGTACAATCGCATCATAAAACTCCGGATTAAAATGTTTGGTCTGGCTATCAGTCACACAAGAGCTGACTACAAACAAATCATCCATAATCATCAATGTTGTGGCCGTCGGATGATTTCCGCTTAACTCTTCCAATACAGATACATACTCTTCATCCATATAGAATACCGGTATTTCCGATTTCAATCGTACTAGTTCGTTTTGTACATCTTTTCGCGGCAAATGCGATACGATCAACATTCTCCCTTCGATTATTTTTTTCAGTTTTTCCAATGAATTCAGATGTTCCATAATACAAGAGGAACAAGATAAGTCCGAAAAATAAAAAACAACATTATCGCCTCTGATTAATGTTTCCAGTTCCGTACGCCCTATCGTTTTATCCTGATAGCCCAACGTCCCTTTTATATTCTCAAACTTTTTACCATTCAGTTTTAAATAAGAATAGGCCTTCCCCAACTCTTCATTCAAATATTCATCAGAAGCGACCGTATTCTGCGGAACAACTTTATTGTCATTCTTTTTCATGATAGAATAAAAAAATATATTTGCCACCAAAGAAATTAGAATAGCAATGTATAAATAAATCCTTTTCATATATTTTCGATTTTATAATTATTATTTCTTTACTTTCAACAAAAAGAGTACTGGATTAGTTTCCCCAATATTATTCCGGTCAGGGAATCGTTCCTCAATCATATTCTTTAATTCTTCAGCTCTTTCAGCAGTTAAAAGTCCTTCTTTCTGCCAAGTCTTAAAACCAACGTCAATAGCTGCTTGCAACCTTTCTTGCTGACCTACCGATATCAGATAATTTTTATATTGACCAATAGGATGATTAATACTGATAAACAAAGAATCATTCAATATGTGGCTAAATGTTTTGACTTCTTTTGTCTTTTTGTCGTAAACCGTAAACTTGGGAATAACTATATGGATGTTATTAATAAAGACCTTTTCGTTTATTTCAAATATATCCTTAATACCCGCCATTTTCTTAGACTCCAATAAAACTGTAAGAGACATACGAGTTCTTTTAAGAATACTCTCACGATCTACCTTACTCATAGATTTATCTTTATAGTCAACAATATATCTTGGAGTTAATTTATCTCCTCTTATAGTAAAAATAGAATCACGCATATCTTCTACAAAAAGAATCTCGTTATCAAGTTTTCGAAAAATGCAATCATGAGTATATGATAATTTCTCAATAACCGGATAATACTTATTCACCGTTTTCCCTTTATCATCCTTGATAACTAAAGAATATAAAGGATCACCATAAACCACATTTTCCCGATACAAATAAAACAATCCATTTTGATACTCAAAATTATCAGCATAATAATTCATCTGTATATCTTTAATAAAATCACCCTCAAAAGAAAAAACAAGTACTTTTGTCCGAGCTAAATCATATAAATAGATAAGTCGTTCTTCTTCATTCAATGAGAAATCAGATAAATCGACAAATTCTTCAGGTCCTTGTCCACGACTTCCTATTCTATATAAATACTTTCCTGTATGATCAAACACATAAATACCTTTTTGATTATCTCCTTCCATTATAAAAATACAACTGTCAGACATCACAATCTTTTCAATCTCTCCCAATATACAATCATCCGTAAATTCAAGTGGAATCATTTTTACCTCTTCAGCAAAATCGGACAATTTACCATAATCGGTTTCCATATCTGTTATCGGTATAGAAACTATATCATCAATCTCAGTTCCCTTTTGCCCTTCTTTTCTTAATGTACAGGCTACAAAAATGAGACTCAATAAAATATATAATATTTCTTTTTTCATATTTTCTTCTTCAATTAACATTATCCATAAAAAGGCTATTCCAAATGATCTACTATCATTAAAATCAGTCTATTTTCAGAATAGCCTTTTTCCTAATTACTAATTTGCAGCTGTACCATTAGCCTGTGCATATTGTATCCAAAAATTGCCACAAGATAATGAAGAACATTGCTCATATCCTCCAGTTTTACAACTTGTTGAAGCATTACTGACAGATAAGGTTGCATACCCATCAGCTTCAACTTTAAGTTTTGCTCCAAAAATAGTAACAGTGGAACCAACTGCACCTTTGGCTGTTACAGAGCAATCTTTTGATGTTTCAGTCCAAAGAGTACCAGTGTCAGTCCCGGTCCCCTTATCACCATCTCCACCAGTACTAATAGAATCATTACTTTGCGCCAACACTTCTAAATGAAGCGGATGATCCTTGATGCCATAGTCGCCCCAGGCATACTGGATGTTTAGCACAATTGCTAAAAGGAGCATTGCTCCACCGATTTTCAGAAAGCTTTTCTTTTTCATGCTTACCTCCAATTTTAATTGTTATTATTTATTAATCACGCATGAGTTGTTGCAACTCCTGCATATTTTTAATATCCTCTCGTTCGTTTATCAACTCCCGAAGTTCCTTTTTGATACTATCACTATTTTGCCATTGCCTGACATAATAATTCGTGTAACAGCCCAAATAACATGAATAGATAATCAAACTCACAATCATCATCCTCCGAACTCGTTTTTCTTTTAAATGCATGATTGTTACAAACAGATAGGCTATAAGAAGACAAATGGCAACGCCCGGTAAATAGAGATATCGATCGGCCACTATTGCAAATCGTGATATAGGGATAATATGAAGTACAAATAACAGATGTATCAGGAAAAATAAGGAAGTGAAAAGAATAATCCTCCTTTGTCGCAATAAATAGATGCAATAAACGACAAAGATGACGACTACCGGATAAAACCAGAAGCGGAAAGGCATAGCGTATCCCGGTAACATCGGAAAAGGATATAAATAAGATAATTTAATCGGTATCAGGCATTTCGTCAAATATTCGATTAAGGAATAAGTCGCAAAGACAACCCGGTCGATCAATGGATAATCCAGTTCTTCCCGCCGGAATCCCTGTGCCAGTATAGGGATAGTTCCCATATAAAGAGACAGCAGCAGAAATGGCAGTTTTTCTTCCCATATTTTCAGGCGAAACAGTCCTCTGTCTGTTACAAAATCGACCAGTAATAAACATAATGGAAATACCACAGCCTGTTCTTTCCCTAAACAGGAACAAAGAGCTAAAGCCAGGGTTGCCACATAATAACTTAACTTTTCCGTACGGATATATTTTAAGTAGCACAACAGTCCCATTAAATAAAATGATGTATAAACAAGGACTTTGGATGCGCTTATCCAGGCAACCGGTTCTACGTTGACCGGATGGACTGCCCATAACAAAGTAGCCAGAAAAACGATTTGTTTGTTGTACATCGTCGTAAGCCGGGATGATTGAGTCAATAGACCGGAAAGAAAAAAGTAAAGCAATACGACATTCAACAGATGTACTCCCAAACCGGCCAAATGAAATATCACCGGAGAGTACCCGAATAATGAATAAATAAGTACATAGCCTATTTCATTCAGGGGCGAATACTGACCACCATGAGTTTCTGTGAAAATTCGGTACAGATTCTCCCAGGTAAGTCCCCCGGAAGTATACGGATTAATCACACACCATTGATCATCCCAATAATACAGAAAATCATTTTCTGACAAAGGATGATAAACGATACACGTCATCACCAGTATAAAAAACAGAGGGCAATACCTTTTTATTCTTGTTGGCATATTCATAGCATTTATATTTAGCCGGTTACACATTAAAAGATGACGAACTATTTCCCGACCGTACAATATATTCAGGACGGTTCTTGCACTGCATAAACATTTTACCCAAATACTCTCCTATAATACCGAGCATTAATAAGATTACTGCCCCCAACACAGAAATCAGTATAGCCAGAGACGCCCAGCCTGTCACAGCCTGCCCCGAAATAAAAACAGCATATAATACATAAATAATTTCCACAACGGAAAGTGATGCGAAAAAAGCAGCAAAAAGAACAGCCAAGCGTAACGGACGGATGCTGAAAGAGGTTATCCCGCAAACAGCAAACAAGACCATTTTCTTAAAAGAGTATTTTGTTGTTCCAGCATAGCGTATCCCTGCCTGATAAGGTATCTGTATCCGGCGAAAACCAACCCATGAAACCATCCCCCGCAAAAACAGGTATTCTTCACGGCAATCTCGCAAAACCTTGACAACTTTCTTGTCGAGTAGACGGAAATCTGCACCGTTTTCTGTTATCGCAATATCAGACAAAAAATCCATCAGACGATAAAAAAAACGGGAAGTAATCGTTTTGAAATAACTGCACTGTTTGTTATCTATTCTAATCGTATCCACGATATCATATCCATCCGCCCAATAAGTTAACATAGTAGAGATCAGAGATGAGGGGTGTTGCATATCCGCATCCATAGTAATAACGACGTCACCCTGTGCATAATCCAAACCGGCTTTCAATGCTTTCTGATGTCCAAAGTTCCGGGAAAAACTTAACCAACGAACATGAGGGTTCTGCTCTGATAGAGACAATAAGATCTCTAAAGTGCGGTCTGTACTTCCATCATCAACAAATATTAATTCATAAGGGAAAAGTAATTTATCCAATACAGGATGCAAATTCCGATATAGCATATCGATGCATTCCTCTTCATTGAAGCAAGGAATTATAATGGATATATTCCGGGGTGATTTTTTCATAAGCATTAAATATAATTATCCGTATACCATCCGTAAAAGAACTAACACTACACAGATGCTTTTTTAATACAAACGCATGAAAAAGGATAAATGACCCCATTAAAAATAAAAAAAATGCTTCGACAAGAATAAATAAAATAATACCGGGGCATATTTTTCACGGATACGGTCAATCGCACGATAGATCAGTTTACGGGTTCCCTCCCCAACATGTCAAACCCGTTCCGACCTAGCGTTCTTTGACATGTTGGGGAGAAAATAATAAGGATAAAGGTTTGTATATCCATTGAAATGAATGGATATACAGGAATTGCTGAGTCGGTTATAGAAAAAGGTGAAACCTTCAGAGAAAAAGCTTACGTCTTTTTATCGAAAAGTTTACGTTTTTTTCAGAATGGGTAGGCAGCCATTTCAAATAAGTGCCGCAGTGATTTTTCATAACCGCGGCAACTACTGCAAATGACTGTAGCTGGTATTTAAAATGGCTCCTACAAGCGGGATCCATATATTTATCTTTCAGCCTTCAGCCACTTCAAGGCGTTGATTTATAAAGTATTATCCTGAAATGATAATAAAACGTGTCATTGAGGTAAAATATGTACTGTAGCGTCCTGAAAATAGTTGTCAGATTGTATTTCTGCCAACTATTTTCATCCTTCAGGATTATGATCTGATTATCAAAGGGAGGAAGCTCCTGAAGGCTGAAACGTGTATAATGAATAGATAGTTATATATGTGACGTTACATAGTTATCTATATGCAATTACATAGTGACTAAAATCCGGCCTATAGGGAAACAACTACTACCTTCAAGGGAATAAGCAGGCAGGATATAAAGAAACGGCAGCTGCCCTTTAGGGAAAAAACAGGTACATTTCCGGAGAATAAAGTCTGCTTGACCAGAATAGCAATGTATAAATAAATCCTTTTCATATATTTTCGATTTTATAATTATTATTTCTTTACTTTCAACAAAAAGAGTACAGGATTTGTCTCACCAATGTTATTTCGGTCAGGGAATTGTTCCTCAATCATATTCTTTAATTCTTCGGCTCTTTCAGCAGTAAGAAGTCCTTCTTTCTGCCAATATTTAAATCCCTTATCAATAGCTGATTGTAAATTTTCTTGTTGAACAATAAGAGGTTCCCTAGTTCGTTTTAAAATACTCTTACGATCTACCTTACTCATTGATTTATCCTTATAATCAACAAAATATCTCGGAGTTAATTTATCTCCTCTCAAAGAAAAAATAGAATCACGCATATCTTCTACAAAAAGAATCTCGTTATCAAGTTTTCGAAAAATACAATCATTGATATATGACAATTTTTCAACAAGAGGATAATATTTATTTACGATTTCTCCTTTCTCATCCTTAATAACCAAGGAACAGGAAGGATCTCCAATAATCGGACATTCTCGATATAGATAAACATACTACTTTTACTTTTAGCATTTTTTATGAAAAAGCTGTTCTAATATAGATAACGATCTAAAATCAAGCTCTATCAGAACAGCCTTTCCCCTAATTATTATTTAGCTGGTGCACCATGGACTTGAGCCATTTTGATCCAAAATTCTCCACAGTCCATTGAAGAACATTGTTCTTTCCCTCCATCTTCACATCTTATTGAAGCTTCAGTCATAGTTAAAGAACCAACATTACACAGATCCTTTTAATACAAACGCATGAAAAAAATAAATGACCCCACTAAAAATAGAGAAAATGCTTCGATAAGAATAAATGCATGATACAGACAAACCTATCGGTTGTAATATCCTCGGCAGCCAAATCATTCCGGACATACAGGTTTGCAAACCGGAATGATTTAGCGTAATATTGCGTATATATAGTATTAAACAACTCTTTAACAGTCATATTATGATATCTTCCACTTATCCATGCTTCGGGTTCGGGAATCAAAATTCACTCCTATCTTTACCAACTTCCGTCTATCCATTTCAAACGGACGGGCATACCCTTGGCTTTCTATTTGTTGCAACGCCTCTTCCACCGAACCATCCAACTTAAATTCAAAGATATAGATATAATCCTTCGTCTGCAAAATCATATCCGCACGACCATAAGAGGTGTGGTATTCCGCCTGGACATAAAGACCCATCAGTCTACAGACTATAAAAAGAACATTCTGATAGTACCGCTCTACCCCACCGGTCAATTCATACGGTACACCATAGAAAAACGTCTGCAAGCGACGAAGGAAACCCTCCGGATTGCCTTTGCGGAGATCCGTTACAAAGTTCTTCAGTTGAAAAGCTGTCTCACCCTCTTTTACGGTAGTATAAAAAGGAAGCAGATAACGCATAAAACCTTCTTCCACCTCTTTATTGGGGAAGCCGAGCGTGTACATACCGAATTCCTCATCATACCCTTTGATGGTCAGGTAACCGCTTTGGTAGATGACAGGTATCGGGTTATAAGAGGCTATATCGATACTGTTCAATACATCCGCATCTATCTCTTCCCTGCCTATTTCTGACAAATCGTATTCTGCCCGTTTCAACAATTCGACCAGATAGGTAGGAGTTCCCGTCTCAAACCAGTAACTGCCAAATTTCAATGTCTTAAACGTATTCAACAGACTAAAAGGATTATAGATTCCTATACTATTTTCAACAAAATGATACCCATCATAATTCAGCTCCAGTCTTTGGCAAATTTCCTCATACGTCTGCTTATTAGCTTTAGCAAGCTCATGCAACTGAGGTTCCAGATAATCATGAATTTCTTTTTCCGAAATCCCACAAACATCTACATAACGTTTATCCATGCTGATATCCTGCAGATTATTCAAATCGCTGAACACACTTACCTTTCCGAATTTCGTCACTCCGGTCAAGAAGGCAAAACGGATATATTTGTCCATGGTCTTCATGACCGAATAAAATGACTTCAACGTACTTCTGTAAGCCGCCTGCAATTCTTCATTCCCGATTGCCTGGAGCATCGGTTTGTCGTATTCATCGATCAGGATCACGACACGCTGACCGGTTTGTTCAACCGCACGCTCAACAATTCCCCGGAAACGCAGAGCAAGAGAAGTCTCACCGGCTCCGGTCCCATACAGCTTTTCCCACTTCAACAAAGTAAAGTTCAATATCCGCTCCAGACTTTCCGGAGTATTGTATTTTTCCGTATTCAGGTCTATATGCAAAATCGGATGTTTTATCCAATCCTTTTCCAGATTTTCCAATGCCAGCCCTTCAAAAAGCTCCTTCTTACCTTCAAAGTAAGCTTCCAGCGTTGAGATCAGCAGGCTTTTGCCGAAACGTCTTGGACGGCTCAGAAAGTAGTAACTCCCTGTCGTAGCCAATTCATGTACAAAAGCAGTTTTATCAATATAAAGATATCCATCTTTACGTAGCTTCTCAAAATTCTGAATTCCAATCGGATAAATAACAGCCATAATTGTATGTTTTACTTTGTCATGATAAACAAAGGTAAAAATATTTACCGAATACAAGACATTCTGACTGATAATTCCATTCCTTTTGTACACAACGACCACACTAGCATATAGGGCAAATGAAATCATCCAATTGTTTTTACGAATCTCTTCGGATATATTAATAATATTTATTTTTCACTACAGCTATTCCTAACATATAAGTATAAAAACCTGTAATTTTAGTACAAACCCTATGTAAAATCATACACTTGTATTTTTGTTACAAGTTAAATATCAATTAATAACAACTCCATTCCCTATTCCAGGCATACATTGCAACGTTTTAAAAAACGTTTGTTAATTATATGTCTAATTAAATTAATTGTTATGTTTAAGATCTACAGACCTATCAGCGCATTATTGCTGGTGGCCTCATTAGGATCTGCCTGGAATGCCTTCGCATCCGAAGGGACAATAGGAGAAACTTCTGAAGTTAATCAGCAATCAGGGAAAGTTACAGGTATCGTCGCAGACGATCTTGGACCGGTAGCCGGAGCATCAGTTGCAGTAAAAGGTACCTCTAAAGGAACCATAACAGACAGCGATGGAAAATTCGTCCTGAATGGAGTCAAAAAAGGCGAAATAATACAAATTTCATTTCTGGGTTATACGACACAGGAAATCGCCTATAAAGGACAGGAAAATCTGGATATCAAATTGGTGGAAGACTCGCAAGCTATCGATGAAGTCGTTGTTACCGCCCTCGGAATGAAACGTTCTCATAAAAGCCTTGGTTATGCATTAACAACCATCAAAGGAGATGAATTCACGCTTGCCGGTAAGGCAGCAAACCCCTTAACATCTCTATATGGTAAAGCTGCCGGTGTTGGTATCCAGTCGAGTGCAGCAGGTCCGACCGGAGGTGTAAACATTAAGATTCGTGGAGCAGCCAGCCTGGAATCATCCTCCAAGACACGCCCGTTGTTCGTTGTAGACGGTGTGCCCATTCATGACCAGGAATCATCTATGGCAACCCGTGGTTATGACCCATTGAACTCTTTCGACTATGGTGCAGGTATCAATGATATTAACCCGGAAGATATCGAATCAATGGAAATCCTGAAAGGAGCGAAAGCATCCGTTCTATATGGTAGTGAAGGAGCCAACGGCGTTGTATTGATCACAACCAAAAAAGGGGCCAACACCAGAGGTTTAGGAGTAACGGCCTCTTTCCAGTATACCGTTGAACAACCGGTTTCTTATATTGATTTTCAGAATGAATTCGGTACGGGAACAAGTGTTTATGATGAACTGACTGGTAAATTGCCCGATGGAACCTCCATGAGAAGACTGGGTACTTCCCGCTTCAACTTCGGACCCGCTTTTGATGGTAAACCGATCATGGATATAGACGGTAATATTATCAACTACGAAGCACAGCCGGATAACTTTATGGATTTCTTCCGTAAAGGCTATTCAGACAACGTCAACGTCGCCATTGCCGGAGGTAATGAAATGGGAAATATGCGTGTTTCCTATACCAATTATAAATATCAGGGTATTCTGGATAATTTTGAACAGAAAAAGAATATCCTCAGTTTCTCCGGAAAAATGAACGCATCAAAGTTTGCTACTTTCGAAATCAATTCAAACATTTATAATATTGTCACCCAAAACCGTTATCCTAATATCGGAGGTCTCGTTTCATACGGTATCAACAGAGACCAACCATTTTCAACGCTGGAACGACTATATAAAGATGATTCCGGATACAAACGGAACAAGGAAGATCTGACTATGAGCAGTTATGGGTCCAATATCATGGATTTGCTGTGGCACCAACGCGAAAACAGGAATGTGGATGATAAATTTCACATGATCACATCATTAAAAGGTAAATTCGATTTCCATAAAAATGTATTCCTTGTGCTACAGGGAGGTATCGACTATACGGATATTGAATATAACCAGAAAGCCAGAGTTACTCAGGCTGAACCCAATGTGGTCGGTGGTAAATATTCCAGAAAAGAAGAACGTTATGTAGTACAAAACTACGATGCAATGTTGAATTTCGACAAGAATTTCATGAAAGACCGTTTAAATGTACTGGCTTTCTTCGGTGGAGGTTACCGCAGCAATGAAGATAAGAGCATTAACGTTTCAACATACGGTGACATGCTTTATCCGGATTGGTACTCATTGAATAATGAAGGCTCATGGCCGGGCGCTGGCGACAAAGGGAAGGTTAGAGGTATGTCGCGCGGTTCCGACTTCCTCTACAGTCTTTACGGCGGTGTGACTCTCTCCCTGGATGAACGTTATTATGTAGAAATTACCGGAAGAAATGACTGGGCTTCTACTTTACCCGCAGGAAACAACTCCTACTTCTATCCGGGTATCTCATTCAACTGGAACTTCAAAGACCAGATTCCAATCCCGCAATTGCAGTTCGGTAAGATACGTATGGCCTGGGCCGATGCCGGTCGTCCCGCTTCCCGCTACTTTGCAAACAACGTCTTCAGCCTGGGACAGATTGCAGAAACCGAAGCTTCGATCGTAACACCTCCAAGTGCCCTATTCTCAGGTTTATTGAAACCAGAACGCAAAAGAGAATATGAAATCGGTATGGACTTACGCTTTTTCGATCAGAACAGACTTGAATTCGACTTCTCTTACTATACGAATAATGTATACGACCAAATCATGTCCGTTCCCCTGTCATCCACTTCCGGATACAGCGAAATCAGGATTAATGCCGGTAACGTACATAACTACGGTTATGAAATCTTCCTGAAAGGGACTCCGCTGGTAGGCAAAGATTTCCGTTGGGATGTATCATTCACGGCAGCAAATCAGTATGCAAAGGTGAAGAAGTTATATCCGGGTATTACACAGAAATTAATCGGTGGCGGAACAGGATACAAAGTTGTGGCCGAAGTAGGTGAGCCAATGGGTGAATTACTTACCTATGATTATAAGAAAGATGAACATGGCAACCGTGTTGTAAGCTCGAATGGTTTCTATGTACTGGATTATGATGCCGGTTTCAAGAAAAACTCCAACATCAATCCATCTTTCATCGGTGGTTTCAATACATCGTTCTACTATAAGAACTTCAATATCAACCTGGGATTTGACTACAAATTCGGTGGAGCTCTGTTATCTATGTCCAACTACTACCTTATCGGTAACGGTCTGTCAAAGGAATCTTTGCCTTATCGTGACGAGAAACATGGCGGTTTGGCTTACTACATCAACGAACAGAACGTAAAGGTTCCCTGTGAACACAACACAACAGCCCCTGCCGGAGCCAAGGATAACCGGGTATATCATGATGGTCTTATCCTCAACGGTGTGAAGGAAGACGGCAGTAAGAATGATATCATCCTAAGTGCCTACGAATACTATTCTACATTCATCCATGACATGTCGGCCGATCTGCAACCGGATAATATCTATAAGAATGACTATATCAAGTTCCGCGAAATCGGTATTTCCTATACCATTCCGAAAAGAATCGTAGAAAAGGCTAAACTGCAAAAAGTGACTTTGACAGCTACAGCACGTAACCTGTTCTACCTCTATAAGGCTATTCCGAATATTGATGCAGAATCAACGCTCGGTACGAACTCTTACGAAGAATATTCATTCTTCCCCTCTACCCGAAGTTTCGGTATCGGTGTTTCAGTTAGTTTCTAAATACACAATTTAATGCAAGGAATTATGAAAAATATATTATTAACGGGTTTGGCGGCAGCCTCACTATTATTGTCCGGCTGCCAGGACAAACTGGAAGAAGATTTCTACAACCCTGAAAACTACCAGGCGCCGGAAGACAAACTGGCTGCCGGCCTGTTCACAAAAACGCTTTACGAATGGCAAGTCTATGTACAGGACTACGGAGAATGGTGGTGGTCATTGACAGGTGCCGGTGTTACAGCTTATGCCCAGGTCGGTGTTCGACCTACTACACAAAATTATGCCGGTATTTACCAGGATTTTGAAGATGTAACCACCGGTAACGGATTCTCGGCAGACAACGGTATACGTAATTATTTTAATAATATGTATACCAAAATGAAAACCTGGTCAATCTTCAAGCAATTAGTCGAAGAAGAATATACGGGAGAAACATTAACGAACAGCTACGTATATTACCAGTTGACTACTGTTATGAAAGACTATACAATGCTCCGTAATATCGACTTTTTCAACAGTATTCCCTATTACAACGCCATTCAGGGAAACAAGGGAATTTTGTTTGCAGAGTATGACGATCCTCTGGAAGTTACCAAAACAATTCTCGATGAATTGAAAGAAATATCGGAAAGTATAGTTGCCGATTATGATAAAATGTCTCCGGATGCAAAAGCTACTTTTGCCAAACAAGATGTCGCCTTTAAAGGAGACATTCAGTTATGGAAACAATATATCAATGCATTGAGATTGAAATTTGCAGTCCGCATGTCTGCTGCCGACGAAGCCTACGCAAAAACTCAGATTGCATCAGCGATACAGGACGGACTTCCCACCAAAGATATGATCTGGCTTTTGCCTACCAATCCGGCCAAAGATTTACCGGGAGGCGGTACTATCAACCGTGGATGGTTCGAACGCTTTACTTCGTTATTCATCCCCAATGTGATTCTGGAAAGAATGAACCATAACAGATTGAAATATGAACCGGGAATAGATGACCCGCGTCTGCCGGCCATAGCCGCTCCGACACGTTACAACGACTATCGTGGTATCCGCATGGACAACCTATACCACCAGCCGGCTTACGACTCTATTGCCGCCGGTAGTGAAGAAAACATGCGCCCGGATTATATCGACGAAGGAACATGGGAACGTCATAAATCCTATATCAATAACAATACTGCATACCGCGATGCCAAAGGTACACTGAGTTACTACGATATAAACTGCGTATCCATGTATAACCCGGCTACTTATTACTACGCTAATTTCCCGGTTTATATGTTCTCGCTGGCTGAAACAGAATTGCTCCTGGCAGAAGTAGCTGCCAGAAACTATGCTTCAACCGGTAAAACAGCCGGTGAACATATAAGTGATGCTATGACTCATTCAACAGACTTATGGTATTATATAAACTCCCTGTCAGTATCAAGTGCGACAGATTATCCGCGTTATTTCCCGGAAAAACCATCTGCCGAAGTTGTTCAGACATATGGAGATTTTCTGAAAGCAGAATACCAGAAAGCTAAAACATTGGATGATCAGATAGAAATTATCATGCAGCAGAAGTATATCCACCTGAATCTGATGGCTCCTAACGAATGCTGGACAGAGTTGCGCAGAACCCGCCATCCGAAACTGGAACCGGTTAACTTCCCGCCGTATTTCACAAATATCAAACCGCAGGTTGAACGTATAAAATATCCGGATTCCGAAGAATTGAACAATACAGAGAACTTTGCTAAAGTAAAAGCAGAGAACAACTATTCTTCGCCCATTTATTATGTACCACAAGACAAAAGATCTGAATCTTACTATCGAGACACTTTCATCGAGATAGAAAAAGAGTAATAGGGAGTTGAAAAGAGGAGAGCTCGCCATATGGCGGGCTTTCTGTTTTTTTAGGATACTTCCTCTTTCTGCGACACCAGCATATTTTTTCTGTACTGCATGGGTGATACCCCTACATGCTTCTTAAAGGTACGGCTGAAATAAATCGGATCAGAATACCCGAGACGATAAGCAACTTCCGCTATAGGACAACAAACATCATCTGATAACAAAAGTTTAGCCCGATCCATTTTAAAGGAAACAATATAATCATTCGGAGTCATTCCCGTAACCATCTTAATCTGGTTGAACAAACTGGTCCTCCCCATTCCCATACATTTAGCCCACTGGGCTATATCGAATTCCGGATCTTCCAGATGCTCTTCCAAAACACGGGTAGCCGTATCCAACAGTCTTTTTTCCTGTACGTTAGTTGCCAATAGCGGCACGTAATCCTGTTCCTCTTTCTGCTTGATATACCTTGACAAAATACGTTTACTGTTTCTTACCAGAGAATTACATCTATGCTGAAGTAAATCCATAAAAAAAGGTTTGACCACATAATCGTCAGCACCGGAACGAATACTTTGAATCTGTTGTTCCGGAGATGGCTGGTAAGTCATCAGAATAACAGGAATATGTAATGTATCTACATGCGCCTTAATCATCCGGCACAATTCTATCCCGGAACCGTCCGCCATATCGATCTCACTCAAAATAATATCCGGGAGTTCTCTCAATGCGATCAAATAACCCTCCTTTGTATCCTCCGCTTCAATCAAACGATAGGCAAACGAAAATGTCTCTTTCAGCGAAGCCCTTATCTCGCTGTCACTGTCTATTATCAACATCGTATAAAGAGTGTTATCTTCTGTTCCAATTACCTCTTCCACAGACGATTCCGCATCGTAGACAGGATTTCCGAAACTAAACGCAACGTCTTCCTGTTCCTCTCTGTTGAACGTCTGTAACCGGGTAATTAACCCTTGCAAATAAACAACCTGCTTCAATACTTTCCCGATTCGGTTTTTACCGGCTACAACTGCTGCATCAGCAACAATATTATTCAATATAGCAATGATTACAGTCAGAGGTTTTCTGAACTCATTGGAAATATTAGTTAGGAACTGCTGATTATCCCGGTTCAATTTATCCATTTGCTCCACCTCCATCTTTTTCATTTCCAGGGAAAGCATCAATCGAGTCTTTGTTTTATTGAACCAAACCAGCCAGGCTATAATAGAAATCGTTACACAAACATACAGCAATATCATTGGCCACGAAAGCCAGAACGGATACATAATTATAATTTCCAGCAAAACTTCATTCTGAGGATTATCCAGATCGCGGACAATCAGATTATACTTACCGGGGCGCAGGGAAGAATAAGTAATCGTCCTGTTGGAAGTCGTTATCCATAGTTCATCCAGACCTTCCATCTTATATTCATATTGTCCGTAATTAGAAAGCAGATAGTTACTTGTCGAAAAGGTAAGGCTAATCGTATTCAGGTTATAAGGCAGTTTTATTTTTCGGGAAAAGGCGATATCCTGTTGAAGAAAATCCGAATTCGCAGGTGTCAACAATTGATTATTCACAGAGATCGAAGAGAAAAACAAAGAGTAATTCCTACCCGGACGATTTAGATTCTGCTCATTAAAAGAAAATAATCCGCATATGGTACCCACATAAACATTCCGGTCCATCGGTGAGACATAAATGCCACAATCACCACTGAGAGAAAGCGGGGCAGGCAGATTACTTAAAGGAATATGAAATGCAGAAAGAGGTTTCTTTTTTACCGACATATCCAAAATAGAAACACCTTTGTCTGTTGTTACGATCAGGTTCCTGTAAAACGAGCGGGTTACACTATAACATACATCACTCAGTAAAAAATGATCCTGTTCCCTATAAGATGAAAAATCATTCTTTTCCTCATTATATAATAAAAGTCCGGAATTCAGGGTAGACATGAATAAACCATTCCTGGAATCACCACAAATCGAATTAACGGCACTGGGAATACGACTTCCTTTTTGCAAGCCATCTCCATAGAGAGAGATTACCTTTTGCGATTTCAGATCTACAGAAAACAATCCTTCTTCCAGTGAAGACACCCATAAGCGGTCCTTGTCATCAATATATACGGTACGAATATTTCCGGAACATTTTTGTTGCAGCAACGAATCATCCAACAAATAAGAGGTATGCAGATTTTCCCTGTCAAGTTTAAAAATACCCTGGGTAGACGGTAACACCAGCATATCCCGATAAGGAACAATATCTTCTATTGTCAGCTGAGAAGCCGAATCGAAAAACGAAAAATCGATCTGCTTGATACGGCCTGTTTTCCTGTCAAGCACATAAAGTCCATTTTTATAGACGCTGATAAACAGGTTATCCGTCTGCTCATCATACCACAGTGCACGAATCTTATTATCCGGCAATCGGTGGGTAGTCTTGGTGATATGCCGGATTACTTCCCTGTTCTTATTCAGGACGTTTATACCACTGCCCTCAGATGCTACATACAAATTACCTTCTTTATCTTCAGCCATAGAACCGATAACAGTTCCATGCAGACGATCCTCAACTTTTTCGTCGCTATAAAAACATTTGAAATCATCCAAATCTATATTTCCATACCGGATATCACCATAATAGGGTCCAATCCATAAATTTCCTTGCCGATCAGTAAATAATGCAGTAATCGAAGTCTCCGCCATATACGGCTGGTTACTCATTATTTCCGGAATACCATTTGTTTTCATTTCTATCCTATAAAGACCTGCCAAAGTTCCCACCCATATTATCCCCCGTGTATCCTCAGTAAAGCAATGAATATAGGGTATGGAAGAACCTCCCGAGTCATTAAGAACGATAGATTCACCATTTGGTGAAACAACAGCAGCTAAACCAGATTTAGCCGACAGCCACAAACGAGATTCCGAGTCCAGGAACTGAGTAGTTATGTTCTCTTTCTGAAAACAGGTGGTTATAATCCGTTTTTCCGTCAGATCAACTTTCAATACACCGGTAGTCGTCCCTATCCAAAACTGATTATCGCCAATCGGAGTTATGAGAGTAAAAACATATCTTTCATCAGAAAACAAAATCTCTTTTTCTCCCGACCGGATATTACATCTATAAAGTGAATGTCCTTCAACAGTATAAAGTTGATTATCTGAATAACAAATAGCCGTTGCTGTAATCTTCGGCATGAAAGGTTGCCTCATCTGTAAATCAATACAGATTATATTGTTTTCCGCTAAAAGATATAATGTAGAATCATTTCCACAGAAATTATGAATATTAGCATCTTCGAGAGACGGGAAATATTCAGACAAACGAATTACTTTAGTAGAAATGCCATCATAACAATTTACAGCATTATTACCGAGCCATATTCTCCCCAGCCGATCCTGCCATATTGCTATAGAGGAAGGCTGAGACAATCCGTCTTTTACACCCAAAGACCGGAAATAGATTTCATCTCCCCATATAGTAACAGAGAATAAGAGAAGCATAAAAGTCCAAATAGCCAAACGGATTCTATCCATCAAATCTGCTTAATATTAATACAGCGAACAAGTTAACAAAGCTCCATATCATCATCCTCTCCCGTATCTTAAAAACATCTAATATCTTGAAGCCCAATATTATACATTATTTAACTAACATAGTCCTAGCAGAACTCATGCCTAAAAAGAAAAAAGGATGAATAAACAAGAAAAAAATAACACCGCTTATGGCTAAGTTTGGTTCACATATTAAATTTTAGACTACAATATGAATGAATTTAAACGTATTTTTAAATAATCTTATTATATTTGTGTATTATTTATACATAGTTCTGCTAGGACTGTGTCAAAATTCCGGATATATAATTAATCAAGATGCTGAAGAAATACTAAGCACTTTCTTATAATCCTCCACCCCCATCTCTTCCTTCAGCGGATATGAAATATCCGGACAGATATACCCATCCTCAAATAAAGTTTCCGGTTCATGAAAACCCTCTGTTGAAGGTACCTGATATATTATCTTCGAGTTAGGTAAAGTCCCTTTGATAACGTTTCCACAAATCGGATAATATTGACCTGCCTTTTCCCCTACTAATATGGCTGCATTCGACAATTTTATTGTCAAACAAAAATCAGCTCCGGCAGAATACGTTCTATTTCCCATAATCACAAAAACATTTCCATCATAACCGGATTCCCTGCCTGGCGTATATTCTTCCAGAAACGCAACACCCTTTTCCATAATAGGATTCCCAAATGTCTCCATCCAGTAATTCTTTTCTTCTTGATTCTCATTAAAGAACTTCTTGATTAGATCTGAATTGATGAATTCCTCCACCCCTGCTTTCTTACCCGTCATCCTTACTTTGGAAGTAAACGCATCTGCTTTTAAATGATTTATTATGACAGAATTATTACCATCCGATCCGCCTCCATTATGCGTGACATCTATAAACAACGTTTTTATCCCCTTACTTTTCAGTTCGTCAAAAAAGGTATCCACGTATTCCTTATAACGCTTCACATCTTCTTCGCCATAAATCATACAACTATTATAATAAAGAACCGCTATTGAATCTTCCGGATAAACTTTTGAAGAATAAGGCTGGGTATAAATAGGATTCTTCTTTACCCTACGGGTATCCACACAAATAAGCGTATCGCGAGTTCCATTCGCAGTCTTTAATACGCCGGTATAGGTCATTGTACTCTTATTTGCTGGAGACAATAACAAATTCAACAACAAATTCATATTCTCATTTCGGATTTTCGAAGGCTGGTCCCACGGAATCATAGAATCTACATCCAGGGCTGTATAAGAAGCGAAAGAATCTCTCACAGCCAATAAAGTATCATTCCCTAACAACATCAGATTTCCCTGAAATTCTACAGTCGGAAAATGATAGCGCCCCGGAGGAGAAAAGAAATCGAAAACCCCGACATGCCCGTCCAGGAATTTACGGGTCTTCATCAACCTGAATCCAAAATCCTCTCTCGCCATAGGCTCAGAACAAGATTCTATCATCTCAGCCTCCAACCTGACAAAAGTCAGCGAATCATAACGTTGATAGGGATCCGGATGAATATCCCTGATCATATGAAAATAGAACCGGATATCCTCTTTCATCTCAGCCGGACTTAACAACCCATCCTTATCAGAACATCCTATAAAGGATAACCACATCAAAATACTTATTATCAAGTTTCTCATAATAACACCGGATTTACAGTCATGTTTTGAATCTCATCAAATATAGGCATTAATTCTATAATCCGACAGTATATCTTATTAATTCATTTCATCGAAAGTTCCCCGAAGATAATCCCAATTACCCGCCGGGAATAAAAAATTACCTGCCGGACAGAGTGATTTTCCCGAGATATATTATACATTTGTACAAATCCTCTTTTCGTATCACAGTTGTGAAACAAAAGAAATCCATCTGTGAAACAAACGGAATCCAACTGTGATATGAAAGGAAGACAACTGTGATATGCAATACTAAACTGAAATTTACCTTTTTACAACGACTATTATGGGAGCAAAATATGCGTTATATGAGAATCCGAACCCCAAAGGCGACGGAAAGAAACAACCTTTACATGCCCGGATTGTACCCAGAGGAACGATCCATACACAGGAGATCGCAGAAGAGATAGCCGATAGTTGCGGCTATTCCACGGCCACCACCAAAGGAATGCTGGATGCGCTGGCCAAAGTTATTTCGAAAAATCTGCGGTACGGATATACCGTCGAGTTAGATGACCTGGGATCATTTTCCATCTCCCTGAAAAGTCGCCCGGTGATGGATAAAAAAGAAATACGTTCCTGGTCCGTAAATTTCGGGAATGTGCATTTCAAAGGGAGTAAAAAATTAAAAAATCGTTTGAAGTCTATAGACCTGGAAAGGGACTCCGATGCCTGTGCTACAAGCTATTCTCCTGAACAACGGAAAGGCCGTATGCTGATCGCATCGGAAGAAAAAGAGTTTTTCACTGCGGCACAATACATGCGGTTAAACGGATGTAACCGGTCCACAGCCGTGCGCGACCTGAAAGAGCTGATCGAAGACGGCAGAATAAAAAAGCTGGGATATGGAAAGGCTGTATTATATGTGCCCATTAATAAACAGGAAAAAATATGAATAACTTTTCAGGGACAGAGAAACATGCCTTTTCGAAAATATATCTAATATATTTTCCTAAATTGGTACGGTTCGCACGCGAATATGTTGTATCCATCGAAGATGCCGAAAACATCGTACAGGATATTTTCATGTATTTGTGGGAACACCGCGATATGCTGGAGTCCCTGACCAACCTCAACGCTTTCCTGTTCACACTGGCTAAAAACAGATGCATCGACTTTTATCGCCATAAAACATTAATAGACAGTAAAAAAGAATCACTGGACAGTCTACAGGACAGAGAACTGAAACTGAAGATGGAAGCCTTGATGCAATTCGATGAAAACATTTTTACCGAAAAAGAAATAGAAGATTTATTAGCCCAGGCAATTGAACACCTGCCGGAGAAATGCCGGCAGGTGTTCATTCTGAGCAGAATGAACGGATTAAAGCATGAGGAAATAGCCACGCAACTGAATATTTCTGTCCATACCGTACAAAATCACATCGTAACCGCTATACGTAAATTAAAGGTTGAATTGAAAGACTACCTCCCTCTCTTTATTTTCATTATCTAAAATCTTTTCTCAAAAAAATTTATTTTTTTCTGTTTCCGACTAGTAGATGGTCGGAAGTATTTCGTCATACTAGTAGAAAGAGCAATAAAATATCATGAACGAACAACTAGATAAATATTTCCTTGGGGAACTTTCAGACACAGAAAAGAAAGATCTCTTCGACCAGATAGAATCCAGTCCGGAAAAGAAAGCTGAATTTATCCGTATGCAAAATACGGTAACTATTTCAAAACTGGGAGAACAGAATGGAGACGATAAATGGGCTTCACTCAAAATAGAAGAACTGGGAAGTCGCATCAACCGGAAACAGGCTCGCCGGCTTTATCTCAATCTGGCAAAATATGCCGCTGTTGTAGCCATCTTACTGATTAACATCTGGCTGCTTACCGACAAATTCATTCCGGAAGAAAAAGCACCGCTCTATACAAAGATAGAAGTCCCTAAAGGTCAACGTATCTTTATGACCCTACAAGACGGGACAGAAGCCTGGTTAAGCCCCCGCTCCGTTATCAAAATACCGAATGAATTCAGCAAGGATGAACGTTCGGTAGAACTGGATGGTGAAGGATTTTTCTCGGTAACAAAAGATGCCAAACGACCTTTTATCGTGAAAACACAACGTTATGATATAAAGGTACTCGGAACCCGCTTCAATGTATTTGCTTATTCGGAAAGCGAACGATTTGAAACAAACCTGGTAAAGGGGAGTGTACAAGTCACAAACAACAGTAAGCCGGAGGAAAACATTATACTGAAACCCAACGAGATGGTATCCTTGTCGAATGGGAATCTGATAAAAACAGCCGCTTCATTCAACAACGAAGAATATCTGAAAAGCGGAATATTCTATTTCAGCAACAAGAAATTCTCGGAAATACTGGATTATCTCACGTTATGGTATAACGTAAAATTCGATGTGAAATCATCTGCCCGGATCGACCAGTATGTATCTGGTAAGTTCCGCCAGAGTGATGAAATTGAAAGGATCCTGAAAGCGTTACAAGGGGTGCATCATTTCCAGTATAAGATAATCAATAACGAAGAGATCGAAATATATTAAATACAACATATTCACCTAAAAATAGAATGCCTATGAAGTAAAGCCAGATCATTACACAGGAATGGTATAAAAAAGGGGCAAGTGTTACCAGCACTCACCCCAAGTCAATACCTTCCTTCTTTCATGTATTCCACAAACATTCAAAAACAGTATTAACTTTTAAAGCTATGAGCAAAGTTATGAAAAAAAACTTATTGCTATTGTTCAATTGTGTCAATTATATTGAATTAAAGCATACAATTCGTATTATGAAAATAACAACAGTTCTCACGTTAATTGCAATTTTCCAGCTTAGTGCAACCTCTTTGCATTCGCAAAATGCAAAAGTGAGCATCAGCAGGAATAATCTGCCACTCAAAGAATTTATCAATGAGATAGAAAGGCAGACCGATTATCTTTTCATGTACAGCGAAAAAGAGATTGACCTGCAGGAACAAATTCAGGTCAATGCAAAGAATAAGCCCGTCTCACAGGTATTGGAAGAGGCTTTCGACAACAGTCCAATCAAATATAATTTTAACGAAGGATATATTTCCCTGAGGAAAGCGGAAAAAGGTTCGATCAATCAGAATAAGAGAAAAATATCAGGAACCGTTAAAGATGCGACCGGCACTCCTGTTATCGGAGCCAATGTCGTAGTAAAAGGAACCACTATCGGTAATGTCACAGACATAGACGGTCGTTTCAATCTGGAGATTCCGGAAAACGCAACCCTGACAATTTCTTATATAGGTTATCTGACGCAAGAAATCGCTGTTGGAAACAGGTCTGATCTTTCCATCCAGTTAAAAGAAGATAGCGAGACATTGGATGAAGTTGTCGTAATTGGTTACGGAACCACTTCGGCTAAGAAAATGGTCTCTGCCGTTACAGCTGTAAAAGGCGAAAAACTGCAAGACCTGCCATTCCCGAACGTTGCATCCACCCTACAAGGACGGGCCTCAGGTGTTATCGTTCAGAACCAGGGAGGGGAACCGGGTAGCGAACCTAAAATATCCATCCGTGGTGGCGGCGATCCGCTATATGTTATCGACGGCATAATTACCACAGACTGGGAGTTCAAAACTTTAAATTCCGAGGATATAGAGAGTATCTCCATTTTAAAAGATGCAGCTTCACTGGCTGTTTACGGCTCACGGGCAGCAGATGGTATTGTTTTGGTTAAAACAAAAGAGGGCCGTAAGGGGAAAAGATCTATTGTCTACTCTTTCAACGCACAGTATAGTCAGCCGACCGTCTTACCGAAAAAACTGGATTCTTATACCTATGCAGACGTTCAAAACCAGGCAGCAATCTCGGACGGATATGGTGAATACCATCAATTCAGTAAAGAGGAAATGGATGCTATCAGAAACCAATCTGACCCATACTTATACCCGAATACGAATTGGTATTCCTTGGGGTTAAACAATTTCGCTCCGGAATACAGACATTCTTTGTCTATGACGGGCAATCAGAAAGATATAAACTATTACCTGTCTTTAGGCTTATTCGACCAAGGTAGTTTATATACCTCCGATGCTCTGAACTATTCAAGATACAATCTCCGCAGTAATGTGAACACCACCTTTGATGAGATCGGACTAAAAGTATCTCTAAACATTAATGCAGCCATGGAGAAGAAAAAATATCCTTCATTTGCCGCTAATTCTATTTGGGATCACCTGAATGCAAAATCACCGCTGGATCTGGCCTATAATGAAGACGGAACTTTAAGTACGGTATCAGACAATCCGCTGATGGAAATGGACGAACGTTCCGGATACGATAAAAACGACGGAATGTATCTGAATACTCAATTTGTTGCAGACTGGGCATTACCCTGGGTAAAAGGGTTGTCACTCGGTACCATGCTTTACTATCGCGTAAATTCTAGCCATCTAAAAAAACTTTCGGCTCGTGCGCCTCAGTATAACAAAGACGGAACATTATTAGATGTAACAAAACCTTCATTAAAAGAAGAAGCTTATTTCGGCGAATCTTATCAGTTCGAACTAAGCGCTGCTTTCTTACGGACATTTGCCGATGTTCATTCAATCGATGCTAAATTCGTTTTCACTGCCGCAGAAAACACCGGTCACAATTTCTGGGCTTCACGCAGAGATTATCTTTCAACCACCGTCGATCAGCTGTTTGCCGGTTCCAGTACGACCATGCAAAACGCAGGGAACTCGGAAGAAGGCGGACGAATGGGATTGGTCGGACGTTTGAAATATGATTATGCAAACCGTTATTATATCGAAGGTAGCTTCCGCTACGACGGTTCGGATAACTTTGCTCCGGGACATCGCTGGGGATTCTTCCCGTCTGTCGCACTGGGATGGGATATTACAGAAGAACCTTTCTTCAAAAGTTGGAACCGGGGAAACATTGACCTGCTAAAGCTACGCGGATCCTACGGACAAATGGGAACAGAATCAGGAGTAAACAAGTTCGGTTATTTGTCAACTTATAACATGGTCGAAAATTCAATTTGTATCGGTGGAAATTTGCTATCCGGATTTAATGAAGGCGAATTGACTTCTCCCGAATTACTAAGTTGGTATACACGTAATTCGTTAAACTATGGTATTGATGTTGCATTCTTCAACTATCGTTTAAAAGGTTCTGCCGACTATTTCTATTATGTGACCAAAGGTGGTTTGGTAAGTCCGGCAGACCGTTACACTACTCCGCTGGGAACAAAGTTGCCACAGATCAAATCGAAGAATGAACATCGTCGTGAAGGTTTTGAGTTGTCTATGAGATGGGGTGACAATATCGGTTCGGATTTCCATTATGAAGTCGGAACAAACATGACCTATTATAACAATCTGTATGTGGTAAAGCAGGAAGAAGCTCTGTCTACCCTAATGAATCCGTATAAACGTAGCACACATCAAACAGACTATTATGATGTCATACTTATCGACAATGGTTTGTATCAATCCCCGGAACAAGTGTTGGGCGTCCCCCGCAGATTGTCTTCTTCTGAAACAAAGTTAGGTGACATTGTTTATCAGGATCTTAATGGCGATGGTAAAATCGATGCCGAAGATCAAGTCCGTTACGGAATGCCTACCGCTCCTCATTTTACCTATGGTGTGGATTTTGCCTTCTCTTATAAAGGATTTTCTCTTTCCGGTCTGTTTTATGGGACAGGTAAACGCAATATGGAGTTTGGGGTCAATAACAAAAAAGACGAATCTGTCCACGTGAAAAACGAATATCAGTTAGATTACTGGAGAGAGGACAACAGAGATGCAACCTTCCCGAGAAAATCATTATCCTCAAGTGTAAACGGAGGAAACAACCAGGAAAAATCCAGCTTTTGGGTAAAGAATGCATCTTTCTTGCGTTTAAAGAACTTATCACTTGCTTACGACTTCAAATATAAGTTGTTGAAAAATGCCAACTGGCTCAGCATGTGTAAAGTGAATGTAACCGGGGCCAACCTATTCACAATATCGGGAGTTTCAGACTATTTCGATCCGGAAACGACTTCTACGAACGGGGGGTACCCGGTACAACGTGTTTATTCAGTTGGTGTAACAGTCGGATTTTAATAATGGTGTAACAATTGAATTTTAATAATATGAAAAATATAAGTATCAAAACAATATCATTGGCATTGGTAATGGGATGTACAGCTTGCAGCGACGTTCTGGATAAAGGCCCGTTAGACAAATTTTCGGAAAATGATGTATGGGAAAGTGCAGAACTGGCACAGGCTTTCTTATATCCTTCGCTGAGTTATGCTACCGGACAATTAGTCTGGAATGATAAATGGACAGATAATGATGTTATCCAGGATGATGGAGGCGCTTCCAATGTGAATAAAGAACAGATCGACCGCTACTACGATGTAGGATGGAATCCTTATCCAGGTGGAGATAGTAAAAAAGCTGGGGAAGTTTATGCAAACATCCGAAAATGCAATCTTCTGCTTCAGAAAATGGAAGAAAACACTTCCTTTTTGGAACAGGAAAAAAGTTATCTGATCGCACAGGCCAAAATGCAACGTGCCATGATTTATTTTAGCCGTGCCCGTTTATTCGGGAAACTGATGATTGTAGACCGCGTACTCGATCCGGAGGAAAAGATGGAATTACCTAGAACGGAGACGATCAAAGATACCTACGATTTTATTCTAAAAGATTTGCAGGATGCAGTCGTCAACCTACCTGTTTCCATAAAAAGCTCTGAAACTGGTATGCTGACTCAAGGGGCAGCCTATGCACTAATGGCAGAAGTAGCACTTCACGGCGCTGCCTATATCGAATCGGGACAGGATGAATACTATAACATTGCAAAGAAAGCCAGCGAAGACCTTTTCGCTCTCGGACAATATAGTCTGGATACCGATTACGAGAAGATGTTCAACGAATTCGATTATGCGTTAAGTTCCAAAGAAATTATCCTGGCACAGTTCAGACATGAGAACAACACAAAATTCGGAGATACATGGATGCAGTATCTTGTTCCAAACGTTAACAACGATAAACTGAAAGACATCGCTAACCCTAAACTAAATGATAGCTTTGAAGGTTGGATCGGAATGTTCCCTTCTGTCGATTTGGTCAACGACTACGAAGTCAAAGATGTAGACGGAACGGCCAAAGACTGGGATCAAAGCAGTTTCTATAAGGCTTATCAACAGAACGGTGGCTATGTCTCAACTGCCATTTATCAGAACCGTGACAATCGCTTCTATGCGACTGTCGTGCAGGATTCGAGCCGATATTTCAACAGCCTCGTAACTATGCGTACCAAAGGGAATATGCATTGGGACAGTAAAGCAGGTGGCGATTGGGGAATGGCCCTGAGCGGCTATCTTTACCGCAAAGGTGTATATACGGCAAAACCGCTATTAAATTCAGATCCGACTTACTATCATTATATAGTTCTGCGCCTGGGACGTTCTTATCTGAATTATGCGGAAGTAATGTTGCGTCAAGGCAATATCAGCACGGCAATCGAATATATCAATAAAACCCGTACCGTGCACGGCGGAATGCCTGAGTTGCCATTGAATCTCTCTTCTGATGCGGCCTGGAAAGCCTATAAACGCGAACGTCGCATCGACCTTGTGCATGAAGGTGACAGGTACTGGAGTTTATTACGATGGGGAAAAGCCGATGGAAAAGACAAAGTGGAAGAGTTGACAAAAGTACATCATTCTATCAGTATTTCCGAAGACGGAAAAAGTTTTGAAATCATACCTTTGCCTTACCAAACTTCTTTCAACGAACGTGTCTTTACAAAGAAAAGATATTTGTTCCCTGTTCCGGAAGGCGAAAGAGTAAACAACCCGTCTCTCGATCAAAACGAAGGTTGGTAACCGATTATAAATGTCTTATAAAAATAACAAGAAAATGAAAGCACTGTATAATTATTTAGTTCTACTTTTATTGATTGCGCTGAACACATCTTGTCTGAAAGCCGGTTTGGATGATCTGGAAACGTACAACCAGAATGACATCACAAATGTCCGTTTCGAATACAGATGGTGGGATGAAAGTGGTCAAAGACTGCGTGTAATGGAAATGACTACGGAGAAAACGATTGATAATAAAGCAAAAGAAATCGTTTGTACGATCAAAGTGCCTGAAGCCACACAGACATTTACAACTGAAATCAGAAATCAGGTTTCATTAAGTACATTAGCGATCAACGTTGACGCATCGACCTCCGCCCGCATTAGCCCGGTAGGTAATGCTCCCGCAATGGGGATTTTCCCGTCAGACTTTTCCGCAAAGGAATTTGTATATAAAGTAACGGCAGGAAACGGGGACGATGCTAACTGGACGATCAGGATCACTGACTTAAATAAGTAGTACGCACATAAAAATACGACTTATAAATGAGAAAAGAAATTCTATTATCTGCGCTACTCTTTGCCGCGGGAAGTATCTTTGCCCAGTACAAAATAGATTTGGGTAAAGTAACTCCTCCCACTGTGAAATACCTCCAACTGGGCCATTCCGGCCCAGTTGGAAAAGAAATCCGCATTAATAACCTGTATCTGGAAGAAGGTGGCATTCCTCAACTCCCCGTAATGGGAGAAATTCATTATAACCGGATGGATTCGAGATACTGGCGCGATGCCTTATTGAAAATGAAAGCATCCGGCATTGACATTGTGGCCACTTATTGTATCTGGTCGCTGCACGAGGAATTTGAAGGTGAACTATCCTGGGAAGGTCATCTCAATCTCCGCCGTTTTATCGAATTGTGCAAGGAACTGGACATGAAAGTGCACTTGCGTTTCGGTCCTTACTGTAATGCGGAAATCAAAAACGGAGGATTACCTGACTGGATCGTCAATAATAAAAATCTGATAACCCGCTCAAACGATCCTTTGTATCTCGAATATACACGGCGTTGGTATCAGGCTGTATACGACCAGGTAAAAGGATTATTATGGAAAGACGGAGGCCCCGTCATGGCTCTTCAACTGGAAAACGAATACGTACGCCCGGGAATGATCGTCTCGCATCTTCTCAACCTGAAAAAGATGGCAGTAGAAATAGGATTCGATGTTCCTCTTTATTCGATGACCCACTGGATGGACAGCGAGTATCCGAAAGGGGAAATCGTGCCCTATGCCGGGTTCTATATCGAGGCTCCATGGACTGCATCTGGAAAAAATGAAATACCGACATCCAACTTTGAGTTTTTCACTTACAACCGTCTTTCTGACAATATTGGTACCGATATTATCAAGATCGAAGGAGATGTAGAATCTTTAAGCGGAGAAAATAATGACTCCCCTTTCTTCACCTGTGAAATAGGCGTTGGAACCACAGCATTCTACCAACGTCGTGCCGTCGTACCGGAAGAAATGGCGGGAGAAAACATCAATCTACGCTTGGGGTGCGGAGCCAATATGATGGGATATTATATGTACACCGGTGGTACTAATCCTGTCGGGAAAATAAGTACATACCAATCATCCGGTCCTCGCATCAGTTACGACTACCAGGCCCCCATCCGTGAATTCGGAACTTTGGGTACAGTCATGCAGGAAACGAAGAAATATAACTATTTCATGAATGATTTCGGAACAGCGCTGGCTCCGGCTGTCGCTTACCTGCCTACCACTAACCAGGATAGAGACAACTTGCAATGGGCCGTCCGGTTAAACGGGAATACCGGTTATCTGTTCTGTTCCAATTATTTATACAAACATAGCCGGAAAGACTATAAAAATGTTCAGTTCTCCATAAAGTTGAAAGACGAGACAATCCGTATACCACGTCAGAAAGTAACGGTAAAAAACGGAACTTACTTTCTCTGGCCGTTCAATCAGGAACTAAGTAATGTACTGTTGAAATATTCAACAACCCAACCTGTTTGTTCCTTAAAAGAAGGCAACAACCATACCTATTTCTTCTTTGAAGACGATGCCATACCGGGAGAATATTTAATTGAAAATAAAGACATCCGGAATATCGAAGTAAAGAATGGCTCTTACCGGAAAGAGAAAGACAGATATTTCATCAACCAACTGACTCCGGGGAAAGAATGTATCATAAAGATTACAAAAGAAAATGGTTCCACAGTACGCTTTGTCACGCTGACTGAAGAAGAATCGGATCATATCTGGAAAGGTACGATAAAAGGTAAAAAGTTTGTTGCTATTACTAATTCCTCATTAATCTACGATAACGATAAGATCACTCTAATCGACGATCAACCGTCAACAGAGATATGGACATATGAGGACGGTAATTTCAAGCAACAAACATTCCAAAGCAGCGCGCATAATCTGCAAGCAGAATTCCGTCCGATCACTCCGATGGAAAAAAGCCTGTGGATACGTCCAACAGAAGGTAATATAGCAAAACGTCAGTTCTCTTTGAACACATTCTCAAAAGTAGAACGTGCCTATTTACGTTATGTATCATCCGATCCAATCAGTTGTATGATCAACGGAAAAGAAACAAAAACGACATCTATGGGCAGTTATTCCTATGCTAATGTAACCGACTTCATTCAAAACGGCAACAATACGATCGAATTTAATCTTTCTAATAGAAAAGAGATCACTGCGGAAATAGAAGTTCTTTTGAAGAATGGTAAACGTATCCTCTGGAATACAGATGCAACCTGGTTATCGGCAGACAACAAACCTGTTGCAACAACTACCGGAAAGAACAAGCCTTCCGCCTTTGCTCCTGAAGAACATATAGGCCTTTATGAAGTAAAAGCTCCGGCTGCGACTTGTGGCAACGAGGAAACACGTATGTATATTTCTTATAAAGGAGATGTAGCCAACGCTTACCTGAACGGAAATCTGATCGGCGACTCCTTCTATGATGGCACAGAGTGGATTCTCAGCTTAAGCCGCCTGAAAGAATCTATCGATACCAATCCGATGGTGATACGTATCGACGGGCTGAAATCGGCTGATGTTCCTATTTATTTCGAGAAAAATGTCGTTCCGGCAGATTGTGTCGTTCCGACTATTTCCGATATACTGGTAAAACAGGAATATCGATTCGAACTAAATAATCAATAAATCATAGATATCTATAACAGCTCTCCCGTAAGGAATAAAGTAAAAAGAATTCTGTAAGTACCACCATACCTCGCGATACTTACAGAATTCTTTACTTTTGTTCCTAAATCTCCAACAATATTTCGAAGAAGTTCCATTTTGATAAAACATTGAATATACACCAAAGGGTTGTTATTTAAATAATTATTGTTTCTTTGAATACATATCAATAACTATAATCAAATGGAAAATATGTAGGAGAACATACGGGTTCGATGACGCAATTCGAGAAAGACTTGACACATTTCCTGCGCCCCGGCAAAAATCAACTGGTCATTTATGTACGTAGTGAATCGCTGGCCAGCGGAATATCGAAAATATCTCATTACGCCAAACATCAAATCATTTCAAAAGATATCCGGTATGAGTTCTCTCGTAAAACGGGAACATTGGTTTCCATACAGAAAAACGGAGAACAAATCATCACCGGCCCGGTAAAGATGTATGCAATACCTCATCTGAAAGAAAATGAAGTAATTGATTATATTCCGCAGGAACGGACTGGAAAAGTTCTCGGTTTCACCTCAGAACCTTTAAAAGATTGGAGATTCGAATCGGAGTCCGTCAAGCAGACAGACAAAGGCATTTCCATCACTGTCCGTGGGGAATATGGTGAGAATCCTGTCGAGCTCGTTTACTCTTTCGACAATAATAACAGATTAAGGATCGATTATATTCTGAATATATTCAAGATCGGTAACGGTATTCGCCAAATCGGTATAGGCTTTCACCTCCCCGATACCTACAATACGCTGAACTGGAAGCGTAAATCATTATGGAGCGTTTATCCGGATGACCATATCGGCCGTACCGAAGGAATGGCAAAAGCCTTTTATCCGGAAACCCGATCTGATTATCTCCGCCAGAGAACGATCCCTGTACACAGTTTTAATAAAGACGGAAATGAATACGGATCGAATGATTTCAGGTCGACCAAGCAAAACATCATAACCGGCAGACTGGTCAATGAGAAAGGAAATGCAGTAACGATCGAATCAAACGGAAAGCAACATTTCAGAGCCTGGGTTTTACCCGATGCCGTCTCTTTCCTGGTAGCCAATTATTCCGATGCAGGTAATGAGTTTTATCTTAATTACGATTCCAACAGGACAAGGTATCTGGATTCATATATTGCGGAGGATGGAGACGTTGCTGGATGGATACAGCTTAATTTCAATTAATATCTTTTACCGCTTCTGAACTTTTGTTTTCCGGACACTAAATGTCAGTTTCTTCAGTAGGAAACTGACATTTAATGAAAATCCCGGATTCTGCAAAATATTAAACTTATTTCGTCAACCAACGTATAAAACACAAAATCTTTCACTTAAATTTCGAAAAATAATCCATCTGTTATCATTTTTTATCCATTTTCCCTTCAAAATAAGTCACATTACTTTGTGCTAAAGAATAAAACCATAATAAGATACCATGAATAAAGCATATCTAATCGGCGGAATGTGTCTGGCCAACATACTGAACTTGTCAGCACAGCAGAAAGATCTTCCTAATATCATTTGCATATTGGCAGATGATATCGGCTATTCGGATCTTGGGTGTTATGGAGCAGAGAAAATAAAAACACCGGCTTTGGACCGGATGGCTTCGGAGGGGGTTCGTTTTACGAATGCCTATTCACCGGCTTCGACCTCTTCTCCTTCACGGTATGCTTTATTGACCGGAGAATATGCGTGGAGGAAAAATGTAGGAATCCTGCCTGCAGATGCCCCCCTGGCAATCGATCCTGAAGGACAAACATTACCGAAGATGTTAAAAAAATTCGGTTATCATACAGCACTGGTAGGAAAATGGCATTTAGGATTGGGTAGCCAAAATAAATCTGTCGATTTCAACAAGCCTATCGAGATGGGTCCACCGGAAATCGAGTTCGATTATGCCTATTATTTTCCGGCGACAAACGACCGGGTTCCTTGTATCTATATTGAAAACAGAGAGGTGACAGGACTTGACCCGGCAGATCCGATTTCGATATCTTACCGCAAAAAGATCGGAAATGAACCGACAGGAAAAGAGAATCCGGAGATGCTTACACTTCCATATCATTTAGGGCACGATGGAACAATAGTCAATGGCATAAGTCGTATAGGCTGGATGAGTGGAGGAAAACAAGCGTTATGGAAAGATGAAACGATGGCAGAAACATTGTTGGATAAGGCGGTTTCATTTATCCGGACGCACAAAGACTCCCCTTTCTTCCTCTACTATGCCACCCATAATGCCCATGAACCACGTGTCCCTTCCGATGCGTTCCGAGGACGATCGGATGCCGGTATTTATGGAGATGTTATTGAAGAATTTGATTTTTGTGTCGGTAAGATTGTGGAAGCATTAAAGCGGGAAGGACTGTATGAAAATACAATTATCATCGTATCGAGCGATAATGCTCCAATGATCAAAGAAGGGTATAACGACGGTGCTTTAGAGAACATAAACGGACATAATCCGTATGCTAACTTACGGGGCGAAAAGTATTCGTTACACGAAGGTGGAAATAAGGTTCCTTTTATCTTCTCCTGGCCCGAAAAGATAAAGAAACCGTTTGTCCAGGAACAATCATTCCTCTATATGGATTTGTTGGCAACCTTGCCGACTTTGATCGGACGAACACTGCCGGATACAGAAAAGGCGGACAGCCGGGATGCCTCGGCTCTGTTTTTAAATTCCAAAGCACCTTGTTACTGCCAATACATTATGACACAAAACAACAGCGGGCAAATCGCCTTAAAAAAGGAAAACTGGAAGTATATACCACCGCGTAAAGGAGAAGGAGCGGAATTATATGATTTGAAATCGGATCCGTCGGAATTACATAATGTGGTATACGCTTACCCGGAAATTGTCCGGGAACTTCAAAATTATGTAGCGACCGATTATAATAAATAATTTAATAATGAGCACAAAAAAAAGACAACTCCACAAATACCTACTTCTGTTTGCCACAAGCTTGGCCACTTTTACCGTTTCGGCACAAGATGACGAAGTGGCAAAAGCGCAACACACCATCCTTGGGCAGAATTCAGCGCAAGTAGGTGTTTCTGTTCCGGCAAGGAACACACATCCGGATGCACAATGGTTTCCGGCAGACGGTTTCGGATTGTTTATACATTTCGGACTGGCAGCCGTTCATGGGGGGATCGACCTCTCCTGGGGCATGTTGGCCAATAAACCCTGGGAAGACGGGGAGATAACTCCTACCGCTTACTGGAAATTAGCGGACCAATGGAATCCGAACAAATTTGATGCAGAGGACATTGTTTCAAAAGCGAAGAAAGCCGGTTTTAAATATATTGTATTTACTACCAAACACCATGACGGTTATACCATGTGGCCGAGTAAATACAGCACCTTCGGAGTCAAGCAAAAGTTGAACGGACGCGATTTGGTGAAAGAGTTTACAGATGCCTGCCATAAAAACGGCATAAAAGTCGGACTGTATTATTCTCCGCCTGATTGGTTGTTCGATGCAAAATACAGAAACTGGGATTATTCCGGAAAGAAAATACTGGACATAAATCATCAAGAGATAGACCGCTTACCGGAGAAACCGGCAGGACACGACCAAGCACGCAGAGAAATGGTTGCCAACCAAATGCGTGAATTGCTGACCCAATACGGAAGAGTCGACCTCTTTTGGTTTGACGGGGGAAGCGGTGAAATCTCTAATGATGAAATTCGCAAACTGCAACCGGGTATCGTCATCAACCGTCGAAACGGGGAACCCGGTGATTATGGGGATACAGAAGGAACTCTACCGACAAAAAGGTTTACCGGATGGTTCGAGACCAATGATCCTTGTTGGCCCAGCCGATGGTGGACCTATTCAACGAGTGACCGAATGGATACAGGAGCAGACGTGATTGAGAAATTGGTTATCCTGCGTGCCTGGGGAGGAAACTTCTTGGCGAATATGGGTCCCAAAGCAGATGGTAGCCTGCCCGAAGAGGCATTAGAGGCTTGGGATGAAATAGAAGGATGGATGAAACATTCCGGAGAATCCATTTATGATGTGACCGGCGGCGCATTCCCAGAAAAGGATAATCAGCCAACTACGATAAAAAAGGATATAGTTTATGTACATGCGTTCCCGAATTTCCATAAAACAATTATCCTGAAAGAGATACAATCGTCTCCCAAACAGGCAGTGTTATTACGAACAGGAGAGGCCATTCCGTTTTCTTATTCAGAAAGAGAGATCCGCCTACAAATTTCTCCCGAAAAACGGTCACGCATGGTAGATACAATAAAACTGATATGGTAGCTAACAACATATTAACTAATGAAACTCAAATGAAAAAGTATTTCGCTATTTTACTTTCTTTTCTGGCTCTTACAGCCTGCCAGCAAAAGGACGATCATCAATCCCTGCAAGGTCAATGGCGTTTTGCCCTCGATCCGGACGACAAGGGTTTAAAAGAACAATGGCACAGCCAATCGTTAAACGATACCATCCATCTGCCCGGTTCTCTGCAGGAACAAGGATATGGATACGATGTCGATCTGAAAACCGCCTGGACCGGATGGGTTGTAGACAAATCCTGGTATAATTCCCCTGTCTACGAAAAGTTCCGCCAACCGGGAAATATGAAAGTCCCGTTCTGGTTGAATCCGGAGAAACACTATGTAGGCGTAGCCTGGTATCAAAAAGAGATAGATATACCGGCTGCCTGGTCCGATCGCCCGGTAGAACTCGAACTGGAACGTACACACTGGGAAACAACACTTTTCCTGGACGGTAAAGAGGTCGGTAAACACGAATCCTTATCAACTCCTTATCGTTATACGTTTAAAGAGTTGACTCCTGGGAAACACACGTTGACACTACGAGTAGATAACCGGTTGAACGTGGCAGTAGGTGTCAATGCCCACAGTGTATCCGACCATACGCAATCGAACTGGAACGGAGTGGTCGGGACAATCGCCCTGACAGCCAAACCCTCTTTGCATATAGATGATATACAAATTTATCCAAACGTATCCGACAAAACAATCAAGACGATTGTCTCGCTGAAAGGTACGGCAGGAAAAAACGGGTCTACCCTGAACCTGCAAGTAAAGACCAAAGAAGGTAAACCGGTCGGAAAACCTCAACTGGTAGAACTCTCTTCGCAATCCTCTATGAAACAAGAGTTTCTGATCCCTATGGGCAACGATGCCCTGTTATGGTCGGAACATGCCCCGAACCTGTACACATTGCATGTCGCCACCGAAACCGATGGCAATCGGGAGGAGCAATGCCGTACATTCGGTCTTCGTGAATTTAAGGCGAACGGAACACGCTTCGAAGTGAACGGGCATCCCGTTTTCCTCCGGGGAACACTGGAATGCTGTATCTTCCCGTTGACCGGCTATCCGGCAATGGACAACACTTACTGGACAAAAATATATAGCCAATGCAAGGCACATGGATTGAACCATGTCCGTTTCCATTCCTGGTGCCCTCCCCGCGCAGCTTTTGAAGTAGCCGACAGCATGGGTGTTTACCTGCAAGTCGAATGTGCCGGCTGGGCGACAGTGGGTAATGGCGATTATTCCGATCAGTGGTTCCGTGATGAAAGCGACCGTATCCTGAAAGAATATGGCAACCATCCTTCTTTCTGCATGATGGCTTACGGCAACGAGCCGAGTGGCGCCAATCAGAGTAAATACCTGTCCGGCTTGATCGACTATTGGAAATCGAAAGACCTTCGCCGTGTCTATACCTCCGCCGGAGGTTGGCCTTACGTAGAAAATGCCGATTACTGGGATCCAATGGAACCGCGTATCCATCGTTGGGCAGAAGGCTTGAACAGTATCATCAATGCAAAAGCCCCGAGTACCGATTACGACTTTGCCCATATCATCAAAAAGAACATGCCGACAGTCAGTCATGAAGTGGGTCAATGGTGCGTATACCCCAATTTCAAGGAGATAGAGAAATATACCGGCGTACTGAAAGCCAAGAACTTCGAGATCTTCCGGGAGACATTGAAAGACCACCACATGGCAGACCTTTCTGAGGATTTCCTGTTTGCTTCCGGACGTTTGCAAACCTTATGTTATAAAGCTGAAATAGAAGCCGCCCTGCGTACACCCGGTTTTGCCGGTTTCCAGCTGCTCGACCTGCATGATTTCCCGGGACAAGGCTCTGCCCTTGTCGGCGTGCTCGATGCCTTCTGGGAAGAAAAAGGATATGTCAGCCCCGAAGAATACAGTACATTCTGTAATCAGACAGTGCCTCTGATCCGTTTCCCGAAGATGGTATGGTTAAATAATGAAACACTGAATGTCCCGGTTGAAGTGGCACATTTCGGCGAAAAATCATTGCAGTCAGCCAATATTACCTGGAATATCAGCGACCAGTCAGGTAAAAAGCTGTCAGAAGGCGGTTTCATAAAAGACCTTCCGGTGACCAACTGCATCCCTGTCGGCAACATCGACTATCCGTTATCCGGAATAGATAAACCGACACAGCTCACCGTCAGCGTAGAGGTGAAAGAAGCAAATAACAAAAACCAATGGAACATCTGGGTATATCCGGCCAAACAGGAGGCGGTAGAAAAATTGCCTTATATCGCATCCACGCTGGACAATCAGGCCATGGAACGCCTGAATAAAGGAGAAAACGTCCTGCTCCTGCTACAACCCGGAAGCATCCTGGCGGAAAAAGGCGGAGACATCCGTGTCGGCTTCTCCTCCATCTTCTGGAATACCGCCTGGACGAACAAGCAACCGCCTCATACGCTGGGCATCCTTTGTGATCCGAAGCATCCGGCACTGGCTGCATTCCCGACCGAGCGTTACAGCGATTTCCAATGGTGGGATCTGGTAAGCAATTGCAACGCAATGGTTCTGGATGATTTTCCGGCAGACTACCGTCCAATCGTACATCTGATCGACGACTGGTTTACGAATCGGAAACTGGGCATCCTGTTGGAAGGCAAAGTAAGCAACGGTAAACTGATGGTGTGCAGCGCCGACCTGCAAAAAGACCTGAACAAACGTCCGGCAGCCCGGCAGTTCCGTCAGAGTATCCTGGAGTATATGGCATCTGACCGATTTAATCCTTCAACAACGTTGGATCCGGAAAAGGTCAGGGCCTTGTATATTGCCATTACAAACTAAAAGTAATTTATTTGCATAAATTCTAATTTCATCTATCAATGAAAACTCTAATAACCTCGGTATTTTTTATTTGTTTTACCGCCTGTTCCGTAAAGCATCAGGATGTACCGTTAACATTATGGTACAATACGCCCGCCGACGCTACCGTCGCAGATCAACCCTATGTAGGGTACAAAGACGATCCGGAATGGCTGAAGGCCTTACCCCTGGGCAACGGTTCACTGGGAGCCATGATCTTCGGGGATGTACACAAAGAACGCATCCAGCTAAATGAAGAAACCCTGTGGTCGGGAAGCATGCAGGATTGCGACAACCCGGAAGCTGCCAAGCATGTCGAAAAGATCAAACAACTATTATTCGAAGGTAAATATAAGGAAGCCACAGAGTTGACGAATCGCACGCAGGTATGTACCGGGAAAGGCTCCGGCCACGGACATGGTATCAACGCCCCTTTCGGATGTTACCAGACCTTGGGCGACCTGTGGATCGAGTTCGCTACCAAATCACCCTACACCGATTACCGCAGGGAACTGAATCTGGATGATGCGACAGCTAGAGTCTCTTACAAGCAAGGAGACGTACACTTCAAACGTGAAATCTTTATCAGCCATCCGGACCAGGCGATGGTCATAAAGTTATCGGCCGATAAGAAGCAACAACTCTCTTTTACTTGCCGGATGAACCGGCCGGAACGTTATTCCACTTACACGGAAAACGGGCAACTGATTATGGCGGGATCACTTTCGGACGGTAAAGGAGGCGACGGACTCCAGTACATGACCCGGCTAAAAGCAGTACCGGTAAACGGTTCCGTCGTCTATTCCGATTCGACACTGACTGTGCAAGAAGCCGACGAAGTGCTGCTTTTCCTGACTGCCTCAACGGATTATAAGCTGGAATACCCCACCTATAAAGGACGTGATTTCAACAGCATCACCGAAACGTCTCTGAATAATGCCACCGGCAAATCGTACGACCAACTCTACAAAGCGCACGTAAAAGATTATGCCGCCTATTTCCAAAGAGCCGACCTGCAACTGACCGACACACCCGACACGATCCCGACCGACGTAAAGGTACAGAACGCCCGGAAAGGAGTGATAGACCCTCATCTATACGAACAGATGTTCCAGTATGGCCGTTACCTCCTGATCTCGTCGTCGCGACCGGGTACTATGCCCGCCAATCTGCAAGGTATTTGGGCAAACAAGCTTCAGACCGCCTGGAACGGCGATTATCACACCGATGTCAATATAGAAATGAATTACTGGCCTGCCGAAGTAACCAACCTGTCGGAGTTGCACCTGCCGATGTTCGACCTGATCGCTTCATTGGTTGAACCGGGAACCAGGACGGCACAAATCCAGTATAATAAAAAAGGCTGGGTAGTACACCCTATCACTAATGTATGGGGATATACTTCTCCGGGTGAAAGCGCTTCCTGGGGTATGCATACCGGTGCTCCGGCATGGATTTGCCAACATATCGGCGAACACTACCGGTTTACGGGAGATAAGGACTTTTTACGCCAGACATATCCGGTCTTGAAAGGAGCAGTTGAGTTTTATATGGATTGGTTGACAGAGAACCCGAAAACAAAAGAACTGGTTTCCGGACCCGCCGTTTCTCCTGAAAACACCTTCGTCGCTCCTGACGGCAGCCATAGCCAGATCAGCATGGGACCTACTCACGACCAGCAAACCATCTGGCAACTGTTCGACGACTTCGCCATGATCTCCCGCGAGCTCTCCATTGACGACGATTTTACCCGCCAGGTAGCCGATGCAAAGGGACGCTTGGCCGGTACGAAAATAGGTTCTGACGGACGCATCATGGAATGGGCCGACGAGTTCCCGGAGATAGAACCCGGCCACCGTCATATCTCCCACCTGTTCGCCATCCATCCGGGATCGCAAATCAACATGCTCCAAACTCCCGACCTGGTTGAAGCTGCCAACAAATCACTGGATTATCGCATCCAACACCGCAATGGATATGTCGGTTGGAGTTCCGCCTGGGCAATCAGCCAATATGCCCGCTTGCATCAAGCAGAAAAAGCAAAGAAAAACCTGGATGATGTCATAGAGAAATGTATCAACCCGAACCTCTTCACGATATGCCCCCCTTTCCAGATCGACGCTAACTTCGGAACCACAGCCGGTATAGCCGAAATGTTGTTACAGAGTCATGTGTCCGATCAGGAAAGCTATGTCATCCAACTGCTTCCCTCCCTTCCTGCCGATTGGGAAAAAGGAAAATTCTCCGGTTTGAAAGCCCGTGGCGGATTTGAAGTGGCTGTGAAATGGGAAAACGGACAAATTGTAGACGCTACCGTTAAATCGTTACAGGGAAACAAATTCCGTATCTGGTACAACGGTGATTACTTACAGACAAACGATTTGAAAGAAGGGGAAACCTGGAAATGGAATAATTAATAGTATCAGTACAGCAGGTGCTACGGTTAACCTGCTGTACCGATAAAAGCTCTTTTTTCACTTTTTAGTCTCATCAAAGAAGTTTATTCTTCTTTTTCTTTTAATTTTGTTCCCTAAGGAGACTGGAACAAATTTCACTTCATGCAAAAAAAAGAGACAGAAAGTACACTACTTGTGAATATAAGCCACGGAGATACAAAAGCGTTTGAGAGTTTATTCATGCTTTATTTTCCCAAGCTTAAATTATTCCTTTCCGGCTTCCTCGATAGTGAGGCGGAAGCGGAAGATCTGGCTCAGGATATATTTGTAAAAGTATGGCAAAACCGCTATTCACTCGGAAAAATAGAAAACCTGAATGCCTATCTGTACCGGATGGCTAAAAATACACTCTATACATATCTCGATCGTTCCTTCTTTCCGGAAGCAATCCCGGAATCCGGCTACGGATATATTCTTTCCACCGAAGAACTGGAAGAAATAATATTTGCCAAAGAACTGGAAGAACTGATAGATGTAACCATTAACAAAATGCCGCCCCAACGGAAAACCATCTTCCGCCTGAGCCGCAAACAAGGATTAAGTAATGAAGAGATAGCCCTTCAGCTGAACATCAGCAAACGCACCGTGGAGACCCATATTTCAGCCGCGCTTGCCGACCTTCGTAAGGTTATTCCCATTTTACTGTTATTTTTTTAAGAAACCGACTACGTGTATTTTTCATTTTTGTAGTCTTACTATATAGAAGCATCTACAAAATGGAAAAGAACAGAGCATATAATATATTAAAACGATTGACGGACCGCACTGTCCCGTCCGAATACCGATCTATCATCAGGGGTTGGTTAACAGACGCTACTGATCCCGCAGAAAAAGAAATTGCAATGCGCCGGATATGGTTGGAAACACGGGCTAACGCAGACGACACTACCCGGCAGTCATTGCAACAGACCTTGCAAAAAATACAGCAGACAGATCCCCGTCCCGTCCGAATATCCTTGCAATGCCGTCTATTACGTTATGCCGCAGTTCTTATCTTGCCGTTACTTGTCGGAGCAGGCTCCTGGTGGCTGACAAAGAACCAGTATGCAGAACCGGAAATGATCGAATGCTATGTCCCTAACGGACAACAACAAACAGTACAACTTCCGGACGGTTCCACCATACAGCTCAATTCGGGTAGTTTGCTTGTCTATCCAAGTAAATTCTCGGATAGGAAACGTTCTGTCTATTTAAGCGGTGAAGCTAATTTCTCCGTGGCGAAAGATGCCGGAAAACCATTCATTGTCAGTGCCGGTCCTTTGAAAGTAGAAGTATTAGGAACAAAATTCAATATCGAATCATACCCGGAAAACGAACGTATTATCACGACACTGGAAAACGGTTCCGTCAAGATATATAAAAGCGACACACCGGAAAAAGCAATTGTCATGCAACCGGACGAGCAGGTTGTCTATAACGGGGCAGACCAGAGCTTCAGTATCAACTGGGTAAAAGCCAGCGATTGTTCCGCTTGGACACAGGGAGAGCTGCGTTTTATAAACCAGCCGCTAACAGAGATACTAACCGCTATGGAACGGAGATACAACGTACAGATCAAATTAAGCCCGGAAATCAACTCTTCCGATTTGTTTACCATGAAATTCAAGCAACATGAAACAGTTGAAGATGCAATGAAAATATTCACCCGCCTGGCAGGAAATATCGATTACAAAATAGAAGGAAAAGAAATCCTCCTGTTCAAAGAAAGAAAGGAGGTAAAACGCTAACAAAAAGACACCGGAAAGCACCTCTCACAGCAACTCTCCGGCATCCGAAATAGACTTCATTCTGTTTTGAAATAAAACTTCAAGGAATTAATTAACAAATACAGTAAAATCTAATACACAAAAGTATGACATTTAAATATAAAAGGGAGTATATTCCTGCTATAAAAAAAAGTAAATTATTCATTATAGGAATCTTTTCCTTATTATCCGTATCCCTGGCCGGACAAAATCAGATTATCAATCTGCCGGAAGGAAAGACAACGATACATAAAGTATTCCAGGAAATAGAAAAACAAACAGACCTGTCTGTAGACTATAATCAAAGTCAACTGAATATCAATAAACAGGTTGACATACAACGTTCAGGCAAAACGCTGGCAGAGACTTTGAACGATATGCTGAAAAATACCGGATTTACCTATAATATCGTTTCCGGCCATATCCTTATCCTGCCGGAAGCTAAAGAAAAGATACAGCCCGGATCGCCCAAATCGTTCAAAGGGAAAGTAACTGATACTATGGGAGAACCGATTATTGGCGCAAATGTCTCGCTAAAGGGAACAACAATGGGTACCATTACGGACATCGACGGAAATTTCAATCTGGAACTTCCGTCCGGTAATGCAACCCTCCTGATCACTTTCATCGGATATATCCCACAGGAGCTACGCCCGGGAAATAATACCTCGGCTGATATCGTCCTGCTGGAAGATACCCAAACACTCGACGAAGTAGTTGTCGTAGGATTCGGAACGCAGAAAAAGATAAACCTGACCGGTGCCGTATCGGTGATCGACAGCGAAAACATGACCAAACGTCCGGTGGTAAATGCTACAGCCATGCTCCAAGCGCAGGTTCCGGGCTTACGGGTGACGCAAGGCATGGGGCAGCCGGGAAATAACAGCATCAACCTGCGGGTTCGCGGACAAGGTACCTATTCCGACGCCGGGTCCAATCCGCTGGTTCTTATCAATGGTGTCCCGGGCGACCTCGCAGCAGTCGATCCCAACCAGATAGAAAGTGTTTCCGTACTAAAGGATGCTGCATCTGCAGCCGTATATGGGGCGAGAGCGGCTAATGGAGTCATTCTTGTAACGACCAAGACAGGAGAAAAAGGACAGAAAACTTCTTTCTCCTACAGTGGTAATTTCCAGATTACTTCTCCCACCCGAATGATCGACCTGGTGACCAACTCCGTCGATTACATGAATTACTGGAATAAAGCCAAAGAAAACTCCGGACTTTCCAACGGCTTGTATTCCCAGGAAATCATCGACCTTTACAGGAATGGAAACGGAAGTGCGGAATATCCCAGTTATGACTGGCTCGGCGAGCATGTAAACAGTGCATTCTCACACAACCACAATATAACCGTCCGGGGAAATTCGGAAAAAATATCCTACAATGTCGGATTATTCTATGCCGATGAAAACGGGACAATGGACGGTTTCAAGTATCAAAGATATAATGTAACGGCCGATCTGCAATCTCAGGTTACGAAATGGATGAAGTTCGGTACCTATATAAACCTGAAAAGAGGTGACAAGTCCGAACTGAGAAGAGGGCAGGAAGATACATTCCTATCGCTTATGTCGCAGGCTCCTACCTATATGCCTCAACGCCCGGACGGCACCTGGACATCGAAAGCTTATGATTGGGAACAAAACAATAAGAACGTTCCCGCCCTGATAGCCAATGATGTATTGAAGAAAAATACGGATTATGACGTAAATGCCCAGCTCTGGCTCACTGTCGACATTCTGAAAGGGCTTAGCTGGCATACTAAAGGAGCAGCCCGCCTGATCACGAATGAAGAAAAAATGTGGGGTCCTGTAGTGAACCAGTATACTTATCATACCGGCGACCTGACAGGTACTTTGAATGTGACCAAACAAGGGTTAGAACAAACCAGTTATAAGACATTCTATACTTACCTGTACTCGTACCTGAAATACTACACAGAAACAGCCGACAAAAACCATAGTTTCGATCTGCAGTTCGGTTATTCGCAGGAAACAAACGATTACAACTGGCAAAAAGGATATAGAAAAGATTTCCCGTTCAGCCTGACAGAACTGAACGCCGGTTCCGTTGCCCTGCAGGAAAGCTCCGGTACCCTCGAACAATGGGCTTTAAGAGGCATCTTCGGGCGTTTCAATTACAACTTCAAAGAAAAATATCTGTTTGAAGCCAATTTCCGTTACGATGCCTCCTCTAGAATCAGTTCGGATAACAGATGGGGTATTTTCCCTTCCTTCTCCGCTGCCTGGCGGGTAACTGAAGAAGATTTTATGAAACGGATGAACCTGGGATGGTTATCGAGCCTGAAACTGAGAGCTTCATGGGGACAACTGGGGAACCAGAACATCGGTATCTACCCATACCAGGCACTAATCACGAACACCGGAAACTATTCGTTCGACAACTCGTCGTTAAACGACGGATATGCCCAGAAAGAATACGCAAACCATAAACTGAAATGGGAAACAACGACCGTTACCGATATCGGCGCCGATATCAACCTCTTCAATAGCCTGAACATCACATTCGACTGGTACAAGAAAAAAACTACGGATATTCTCCGTAAAGCACAGGTGATGGAGTCACTCGGCCTGACCGCCCCTATGATTAACGACGGTGAAATGGAGAATACAGGTATCGAACTGAACGTCCAGTATACCAATAATATTAAAAGCGGCTATTTCAAAGGGCTTCAATATAATGCCGGTTTCTATATCGATCATGTCAAAAATAAACTGACAAAATTCGGAGCTGAAGAGATCAATAAACAGAACCTGAGACGGGAAGGTCTGCCTTATGACTCATTCTACATGCTGGAATGTATCGGCGTATTTGCTGATGAAGAAGAGATCAAAAATTCACCCAAGCAATTCAACGACAAGACACTGCCGGGCGATTTAAAATTCAGGGATACCGACAACAACGGCATAATAGATAATAACGACAGGATCGTTATAGGAGGACGGTTCCCCAAAATCGAATATGCGGTTAATCTGTCTGCTGCCTGGAAGGGCTTCGATGTATCGGTCCTGCTATCCGGAGTTCAAGGCATCAAACGGTACGTTACCGACTGGGGACTTGTTCCTTTCATGCAGGGATCAGCACCGACAAAAGAATATATGGAAAACTGCTGGACAGAAGAAAATCCCTATAATGCCCAGCATCCGCGTTTATATTTCAGCGATCTCGGAGGCAGTAAAAATACAAGGGTAAACTCTTACTTTCTGAAAGATGCATCCTATATGAGACTCAAAAACCTGACCATCGGATATACGATCCCACAACAAATTACCAAAAAAATCCAGATCGACCAGATCCGCGTTTTCTTTTCCGGAGACAATCTGGCTACCATTACGGGATATCCGGAACTGGACCCGGAACGGAATGGTGACGGCAGGTTCGTCGTATATCCGCAAAACAAGGTATGTTCGTTCGGTATTAATGTTCAATTTTAAATCAATCAATCATGAAAAAAATAAATATAATACTGTTCTGTTGGATGATGCTTTTCTCTGCCTGCTCTGACATGCTCGATAAGAATCCGACTTCGCAACCTTCGGAGAGTATCTTCTGGCAATCCAAGAAAGACTTTGAACTGGCACTTGCTTCCTGTTACGGCAGTTTTATCGAAAACAATGTCTTTACCATACAACTGCCCAAACTGGAAGGACTGTCCGATAACGGGTATTGCCAACATGAAAAAGAATTGATAAACATTGCCCAGGGGAACATAGACCCTACTTCCGGCAGTTTTATTTCTTCCTACTATTCCTCTGCTTACAAAATCATTGCCCGGCTGAATATTTTTATAGACAAGATCCAAAACTATACCGGAAGCGATATCAGCCAGCAGGAGAAAGAAAATTATATCGGACAATGTACTTTCCTGAGAGCCCATTGTTATTCATTCTTATACCGCTGCTACGGCGATGTACTGTTAGCTACCGAACCACTCGATCTCGAGACCCAGAACAGTCCTAAATCGACGGCAGCAGAAGTTCTCCGGCAAATCACGGACGACCTGGATACTGCAATCAGTGCCTGCCCGGACGTCACATATGCCGCAGCCAAAGGACGGGTTACCAAAAGTGCTGCATTGGCGCTAAAGGCAAGGATCATGCTATATGATGCATACGATACGAACGGGAACGCTATTCCTGAAAAAATGCAGGAAATTCTTTCTTTACTGCAACAGGTAAAAGGTTACACACTTGCAAACAGCTACGAAAGCGTTTTCCAGCCGGACACCCAGGAAGGAAACCCTGAAATCATGTTCTCGATCAAATATCTGGCCCCTAACAGTTATCATAGCCTGGACCAATGGCTTTCATCATGGGTGATATCCTCTCCTCTGAAGAATTTCGTGGACGCATATGAGTTCAGCGACGGAACGGCGTTCTCGGAATCCGATCCACGCTACGACCCGGAAGCTCCTTTAGCCGGACGAGACCCCCGCCTGGAAATGACTGTCAGCCGCAATTATGTCGTAATAAACGGGGTAACACAACCCAGGGCGGACCCTGCCCCTACCTCGTTCATTCTCCGGAAATTTGTGACGAAGGACGAGACACAAATCCCGTTTGACAATAATACCCGCAGTGAACAAGACTGGGTTATCCTGCGATATGCGGATGTATTACTAATGACAGCTGAAGCCGAAAATGAACTGAATGGCCCGACACAGAACGTTTACAACGCTATCAATGCTATCAGGACACGTCCGGGAATCGACCTTCCCGTCCTGGCCGCCGGATTAAGTAAAGATGAAATGAGAGAAAAGATCAGGCATGAAAGGAGGATCGAACTCGCCTTCGAAGGAGAACGCTATTTCGACCTGAAAAGATGGAAAACCATCGGCACTGTCATGAATCAGTTAACCGATCCTACTCTCCCTCTCTATAAACCTTATTTTGAAGAACGGTTCTATCGATGGCCGCTGCCCCAAAGCGAAATAGATAAGAGTAACGGGGTATTGAAACAAAACCCGGATTACATCTAAAACAACCGGAGGGTGTGTCAACAAACTATCCAAAAACGTTCGGCACATCCTCCACTTTATAAAAACAATAGTATATGGAATTTATAAAAAGTACATTACTTATTACCTCCACATTAGTAGGAACGGCATATTCCACCCTTTATGCCCAACAAAAGCCAAATATCCTGCTGGTCATTACAGACGACCAGACATTCGAATCGATCGGCAGCCTGAATAACAAAGAAATACACACGCCCAACCTGGATCGCCTGGCGAGGAGGGGCACTGTATTCACACATGCTTATAACCAAGGTTCCTGGTCGGCCGCCGTATCCGTTGCCAGCCGGTGTATGCTGATTACAGGGCAAAGTGTTTTTAATTGTTCCCTGAACGATGCGTATCTGGACGACTGGGCAAAAACGGAGAAACATTCCAACCCGACCGAAGTTCCTCTGATCGGAGAAGTTTTTCAACAAAACGGATACGAAACGATCGAAATAGGGAAATGGCATAATTCCGATCACGCCTTACTCAAAAGTTTCGAACAGGCACGGGGAATAGGTGAAGGCATGTACGAAACCTCGGACGATTGCGGAAGTAACAAAATGGCTTACCAACGCTTTGACAAAAGTACCTGGGACCCGACCGATACAAAATATCACGGACACTGGACACCTAAAGTCCGGAACATGATCGTAAACGAAAAAGGTGAAAAAACAATCACTCCCCCATTTATTGCCGGACAGCACACATCCGAATTATTTGCCGACCTGACAGTCGACTACCTGATGAAACGGGATAACCGGAAAGGCAAACCTTTCTTTGCATTCATCGCCTTCAATGCACCGCATGACCCCCGGCAATCTCCCAAAGAATTCATCGACATGTATCCCGTCGACAATATTCTGATCCCGGAGAATTTTCTTCCGGAACATCCGTTCGACCAGGGAGATAAAAGGATCAGGGATGAAATGCTGGCACCTTTCCCACGGACAAAGCAAGCGGTACAAACCCATCGACAGGAATATTATGCCATCATCTCTCACTGTGACAGGGAGATCGGACGGATATTGGACGCTCTGGAAGCCTCCGGAAATGAGAAAGACACCTATATCATTTTCACTTCCGACCATGGCCTCACCTTAGGTATGCACGGTCTGATGGGTAAACAAAACCTGTACGAGCATACAATCCGCGTCCCTTTCATCATTTCCGGTCCGGGTATAAAAGCCGGAGAGAAAATCAATGAAATGATCTATATGCAAAGTATTTACCCGACGATATGTGACCTGGCAGGGATCGATATTCCCCCGACTGTCGATTATACGTCCATCCTTCCGGTCATCCGCAAACAATCGAAAGGTGAAGAGTACATTTTCGGGGCTTACAAAAACCTGCAGCGAATGGTTCGTTCGGACAGATACAAACTGATCCTCTATCCTAAAGTTCACGAAATACAGCTTTTCGACATGCAAAACGATCCTTATGAAACAACGAACCTCCAGGCTGATCCCCACTATAAAAAAATCAAGCAGAAGCTATTAAAAGAATTACCGGTACTACAAAAGAAATATAACGATACACTGGATCTGAGTTCTTTCATGAAATAAACTCCACAATCAACCTCAACCTGCAACGTAAAAGAGGTTTATCTCCATCGGATGAGATATCCTCTTTTACATTGGCTACAGGATTCCTGTCTCTACCTCCTTCTTCTTTACGCAAACCTTTGCGTACTTTTTACGAAAAGAATCAGTCTCCAAAACAACATTTTCCACTACCTTTGAAAACTAATCTTCTTACTTATAGTTATAAACATAGCATGGAAAATATGAAAAACTCAAGAAGAAACTTCTTCAAAAAAGGACTGGCGGGAGCTGTCGCATTAGGCACTGCCTCCATTACCCAACCCGTATCGGCAGTTACTGCCAAAGTAAATGCGCCTGCTGCAAAACGTATTGTTTTAATATCACTCGACGGAATCTGTGTAGACGGATACCTGAAGGCAAAAACTCCGAATCTGGATGCCTTGATGGCCGAAGGTTCACTCTCGCTGGATACACGTGTGGTCATGCCTTCGGTGACATTGCCTAACTGGACCAGCCATCTTTGCGGAAGCGGCCCCGAACAGCATGGTGTAGTCGATAATAGCTGGGAAATCTCCAAATTCGTATTACCTGCGATTGAAACAGATAGCAAAGGATATTACCCTTCCGTATTCAAAGTATTGAAAGAGGCACTTCCACAGGCAAAAACAGCTTTCTATTACAACTGGATCAACCTGTTCTACCCATACAATAAACAGTATCTGGATGAAGTCAGCTACCTGGAAGAAGATGCCTACGTGCCGAACTACGAGAAAGCGCTTTCTTTTCTGATGGAGAACCGGAAAAATCCGACACTGGTATTCCTCTATTCCGTACATACCGACCACGCGGGCCATAAGCATAAATGGATGTCCCCGGAATACATACAATCCATTGAGGAAGCCGATGTAGAGATCGGAAAGTTCATCGAGAAGATGAAACAGGAAGGATTATACAAAGATACTCACTTCATGTTCCTGACAGATCATGGCGGCATTAACTACGGACATGGCGGAGTGAGTACGGATGAAATGATCGTCCCCTGGGGGATCGCCGGACCAGGAATAAAGAAAAGATTCAAGATCACGGAAGCCAATAACACGGTGAACACAGCAGCTATCATCCTGCACCTGTTCAAGGTTAAACAACCCTTATCCTGGACAGGTGAAGTGATCGAAACAATATTCAAATAATTCTATAATAAATGCTATGACAACACTCAAAAGTCTTCTACTTCTTTTGTGTATCAGTTTTTCTTTACAGGTGTATGCACAGGAAAAAGTAACCGTCCGGGAAACTCTGTCTCTGGACAAAGGATGGAGTTTTCATAAGGGAGATATCCCCTATCCGGTCATTAAAGGACATAACGCGACTTACCGGAACGCTAAAGCCGGATACGTGAGTGGAGCCGCCTCCCCGAACTACGATGATTCCTCCTGGCGTATCGTAGACATCCCCCATGACTGGGCGATCGAAGGACGGGTAAACCCGGAAGCCAACCTTTCACAAGGTTACTACGACCGTGGTTTTGGTTGGTATCGCCGTAAATTCAAACTGTCTCCCGAAGATAAAGGGAAGCACCTGGAATTACAGTTCGACGGTATCGCCACACATGCCACGATCTGGGTTAATGGAACCGTACTGCATCGCAACTGGTGCGGTTATACGTCCATGTATATCGACATCACGCCGTATGCAACATATGGTGACGATGTGAATACCATTGCCGTACGCGTAGATGCAGAAGCCCAAGAAGGCTGGTGGTATGAAGGAGCAGGAATTTACCGCCACACCTGGCTGGTAAAACGCTCACCGCTGCATATTATCACAGATGGTGTCTTTGCCAATCCTGTAAAGAAGACCGAAAGCCAGTGGGAAATACCTGTGGAGGTTTCTCTATACAACTCCGGCAAGCTGACGGCTGACGGCGAGGTGGAAGTCACCTTGCTTGCTCCGGACGGACAACCGATCGCAACAAAAAATCAGAAGCTCTCTGTCAAAGCCTTGCGGGAAGGAATTGCTAACCTGCCGATAACGGTTACGAAACCCCTGTTTTGGTCACCCGAAAACCCTGTTCTTTATAAAGTCAAAACCCAAGTAAAGCAAAACGGAACCGTTACAGACGAAGTCGAAACCAAATGTGGTTTCCGCACGATCCGTTTCGATAATAACACCGGTTTCTGGCTGAACGGAGAGAATATCAAGATAAAAGGCGTTTGTAACCATCAGGATCATGCCGGTGTGGGTGTCGCCGTTCCGGATGCTTTGTGGGAATTCCGCCTGCGCAAACTAAAAGAGATGGGAGTCAATGCCTATCGTGTTGCTCATAATCCGGTTGCCAAAGAATTTATGGCTGCTTGCGACAGCATGGGTATCATGGTACTGGATGAAAACAGATTGTTCAACACTTCACCCGAATATGTTCGTCAACTAGAGTGGCAAGTACGCCGCGACCGTAACTGTCCGAGCGTAATCCTCTGGTCCGTTTTCAACGAAGAACCGATGCAGGGCACGGAAAACGGGGTTGAAATGGTTCGCCGCATGTACGACGTAGTGAAGAAGATGGACCCGACACGCCCTATAACAGCTGCGATGAACGGAGGATTCTTCTCTGAATATAATGTATCGCAGGCGGTAGATGTCGGAGGATTCAATTATCAGATCGAAAGTTACGACCGTTTCCACGAAGAAAACCCGGACCTGCCTCTGACCAGTTCAGAAGATGGTTCCGCCTTTATGATCCGGGGTGAATATGTAACAGACAGGTCGAAAAACCTGATGGATTCATACGATACACAATGTGCGGACTGGGGAGCTACCCACCGCAGAGCCTGGAAAGCCGTGGCTGAACGCCCCTGGATGGCAGGGTGCTTCTACTGGACCGGATTCGATTATCATGGCGAACCGACTCCGCATCGCTGGCCTACAGTCAGCTCTTTCTTCGGTATCATGGATTTATGCGGATTCCCCAAAATGGCTTATTACCTGCATCAGGCACAATGGGTAAAGGATAAAGATGTTTTGGAACTGGTGCCTCACTGGAACTGGCCTGCCGACTCCATCGGAAAGCCTATCAAAGTAATGGCATTGAGCAACGCAGATAAAGTAAAGTTATTACTGAACGGCAAAGTAATATCCGAACAAGTGGTAGATCCGTACGAAATGAATACTTGGTCTGTTCCTTATAAACCAGGCAAGCTGGAAGCCATCGGCTACAAGAACGGAAAGATCGTCTCACGTACCAAAGTAGAGACAACTAAAGAGCCCGTCCAGGTTCGCCTGACGCCTGACCGTAACAGCCTGGCTGGCGATGGCCGGGACGCTATGCCGATAACCGTGGAGGTTGTAGACTCCAAAGGTCGTCACGTACCGACAGCCAATAACATGATGGAATTCACCCTGACAGGCCCTGCCGAAATCATCGGTGTAGGAAACGGTAATCCGAACTGTCACGAGCCGGAAAAGGGAAATAAACGTAGTCTGTTCTACGGACTGGCACAGGTCATCATACAGAGCAAAGAAGGTTCGGGTCCAATCACCCTGACAGCCTCTACTCCGGGATTAAAACCGGCTACGATCACGATTGATGCCGAACAGGTTGCTCCTGTACCATTCGTCGCACCGGAGTTTCCACCGATGTTGCTGAACAGATGGGTAGCCTCTCCCCTTTCCACAGACAAACCTGATGCCACCCGCCAAATTGCCGATAATGACATGAACAGCTGGCAACCTGTTTCAAGTGGCGACCTGATTAAGCTGGAGAATGCCAATTTCGTCATTTTACGTGCGACATTCAATCCATATCAGGCCCATCGGGAAGAGGGCGGAAGTATCCTCTTCAAACAACTGACAGGAAAAGCCGAAATCTGGTTGAACGGTCAATTGATCGGATCCAAAACGACAGACAAAGCAGAGGACTTCACCGTTGAATTTCCGGCCGTCAAGGATCGGTGCGATTTGCGCGTTTTACTGAATGGCTCAACAAACGATGCCGTAGGTTTAAAAGGCAATGTGACAGTCCGTACCAAACGAATGGTTCCATAGTTAGCTTTGCCTATATCAACGGGGAACCTATCGGCAAAATCTGGTTACCCGTTTTTATCCATAATTTAGCACATAAAGAATATGAATAAAACAATTTATCTTGTTGCCTGTCTGTTTCTCACATTAACAGCAACGGCTCAAAAGGTTATTCGGGTTACACCTGATAGTCCGGATATGACAAAAGGATTACAGGCTGCTATAGAAGAAGCCAGGAGTCATAACGGCAAAGCTGTTACGATAGAATTGCAGAATGCAAATTATAATATTTTCCGGGAAAGTTCCTCACAACAACTTTATCATATCTCTAATACTACTTCTGAAAAAGAAAACCCGGAACAGACGAAACATATCGGTTTATGGCTGAAAGGGCTTAAAAACATAACGGTCGACGGGAAAGGTGCTCATCTCATCACGCACGGGGAAATGACAAGTTTTGTGATAGACGGATGTGAAAATATAACATTAAAGAACTTTACAGTAACAGCTACCGACCCGACCGTTCCGGAATTAACAGTAACAGAAGTGGGCGATCGCCATATGACCGTGCGTATCCATCCACAATCGAAATATCTTATTAAAGACGGTAAATTCTCATTCGTAGGAGACAGTTGGACTTTATCCGAGGGTATCGCCCAAAGTTACGATCCGGAAAAAGATATTACCTGGCGTAGCTGGTCTCCCCTACCCGGATTACAGAAGGCTATTGAATTAGAACCTAATTTGCTCCGATTCACATATAATACAAAACCACAGGCTACACCAGGCATGATTTTCCAAATGCGTGACGGTATACGCGACGAAGCCTGCGGCCTGATCCAATATAGTAAAAACGTTACTTTAGAAGATGTACATCTGGCATTCCTGGGTAATTTCGGACTTGTAGGTCAAATGTCCGAAAATATCACATACCACAACCTTACTTTTGCTCCGGAAACAGGAAGCGGAAGAACCTGTGCCGGGTTTGCTGATTTTGTACAGATGTCAGGATGTAAAGGATTGATCCTCATTGAGAATTCTCGTTTTACCGGAGCACACGACGATCCTATCAACATACATGGTACGCATTTGGCAGTAACAGACTTTTTATCTCCCAATGAGATTGTCGTTAAATATATGCACCACCAGACATATGGTTTTCAATCCTTTTTACCCGGAAATGAAATTGAGTTCATCGATCCTTATTCGTTGCTGCCGCTAGCTTCTTTCAAGGTGAAAAAATCGAAGATGAAGAGTGAACGTGAAATTATCGTTACATTAGACAAATCCGTTCCGGACTCGATCAGGAAAAAACCGGAGCTTGTGATCGAGAATGTGACTTATACACCGGAAGTCATCATACGTAACAACTTTTTCTCCCGTATCCCCAGTCGGGGATTACTTGTTTCTACCCGACGTAAAATACTCATTGAAAATAATACATTTTTCCGGATGCAAATGAGTGGTATCCTGATAGCCGATGATGCCAGAAGCTGGTTCGAATCCGGCATGGTACGTGATGTTACTATCCGCAATAACAATTTTATCGAATGTAACGAACCGGTTATTTTGATCGCTCCGGAAAATAGCCGGAACAAAGGATATGTACACCGGAATATAACAATCACCAATAACCGTTTCAAACTAATCGGAAAAAATGCCGTATCGGCCCGCTCTGTCGATGGTTTAAAAATTAACGGGAATCTGTTCCTTCACCCTGAAGCTATTAATATCGAGGGGCTGATAACAACTACAGATTGCCAGAATGTTATCATAAAGGACAATCTTATCGAGAAGAGTTATTAAAACGGGACTATCCCAAAAACTGGATAGTTCCGTTCTTTCAAAAGATCTGTAATATAAGGGGGCGGCGCTTTATTTCACCCTGTTGATAATAACAGGAAGACCATCGGCCGGTAACAGTCCCGGTATACTTATCTTCATGGCAGACTGGAATGTATCAGTAGCCATCTGGCTTATTTCAAAAGTTATATTTGCCGGTATATTCATTATAGTAGAAGAAAGAGTCAATGTCTGTCCGGAAATATCCCAGGTTCCTTCCAGTGTCCCGATATGGAGTTCCGGCGTAACATATCTGTCTATAACAGCAACCGCACTCTTGTCCGCATTCAGTTCAAGTGTAATACCAACCATCACATCGAAAGCCGGTTCAGGGCTGGTCTGCTTATCCAGTATCCATTTGCCTTCCAGCAGTGATTCAAGAGAGGCCGGATCCTGTTTAACCGTGATCACTTTTTCCAATGTAGGAGATTTAACCGTTACGGTGGTAGATCTGTCCTGCATGTCTGGATTTGCCGTAACCTTAATTGTAAACTGACCGTCGTTGGTTCCCGAAGCGGGACTTACCGTACACCAGTCGGTTGCAGCGGAAGATACATTCCACGTTGAATTCGCTTTTACGTCGATGGTCGTTTCTACGTCACCTGCTTCCAGTGTTACTTCACCGGTCGATACACTTAATGCTGGAACCGGATCATCATCATCACTTCCACATGCAGTTAACAAGGCTAACAATACGCCTAAAAATAATACTTTTTTCATATGCTTCTTTAATTTAAAATGTGAAATATTCAGATTACTTAAATCTGGCTCGAAGATATGAACAATAAAGAATAAGTGGCAATTTCAGGGGTAGATACAACTATTCTGGTATAAACGGGCAAGACGCTTATTTTTGAATAAGCAACTCTTTAACAGTATCGATATATCCACGTGAAATGGGTATCGGAGTATGGCTCCCCCCCATATTGATTTCATACGACCGACCGTTCTTTTTTATAGAAGAAACATTCAGCAGGTTTATTATATAAGAACGGTGACAACGGATGCAATTGTACTTTTGCATATCCTGTTCGATATTCTTCAATGAATTTCTGACCAACTCTTTTTTTATCAGATTATCCTTATAATAATAGATAACTATGTAGTTATCGGAAGATTCGAAATAGAGTAAATCTTTAGGCTTGATAGAAAGACGGAGTTGATCGTTCTCATCGCATATATTGATACATTCATATTGGATCACGGGGATGTTCTCCTGCACAACAGGGATAACATTCTTTTCTTTCGACACATTATAGGACGTCAATATCGTTAAACCGATAATATACCACAATAACAAAGACAAAAATATGATTCTCAATGATTCTAAAAACTCTTTGAAAAAGAAATCGGACGGTGTTGCATACAATGAGCTCAGAATCAATGTTCCTAGTAAAACGTCAAAACCAAAACCAACCAGGACATGGTAGACCTTCATTTCCCGGTTTTTAAAGTACCGGTACTGAATATATTGGGACAGCCCTATCAAAAGGGCACAGACCAACACGAACCCCAGGAGTGACAGCCTTTTTAGCGGCGATAAGTTTATCAAATATCCTAACCAGTTATAGATATTGAAAGGATTGAAAAGGAATAGAAAGAGATTAAGAAAAACAAACATCCCAATGGCAAAGAAAGCTCTGTCCTTAAATGTTTTTAAGTAGGTAAAAGGATTGAAAAGAGATTGTTTTATTTTCCTGCATATTTGCTCCATAAGAGAAATCTTGATCAAAATGTTTGGCAAATATACTAAATATAGTATTCAAACAATGTTAAACAAACTGCGCCAACAACAGGTAATTAATAAAAATAAAAAAGAGGACACAGAGACACTGGGGATTGATAATCAAAACAAACTGAAACCTCAGTATCTCCGTGTCACTGAATTAGTCAATGACGGGAAGAGTTAATTGCCTTTCTCCTCCTACCGGTTGAATTTCCATATACCCCGCATTTGTTTTGCCTATCGGAACGATCGAGTAAGAAGACGAAGGTTCTAGACTTATCCTTTTCGTATCTTTAAGTAGCGAAATATCAGGAATATAAATACGTGTTAGCGCCTTTTTATCCGTTTCGTTCCACCGACAACTGAATTTATTATTCCGGTAATCATTATAATTATCCAGTAATTTGCCATTGGTGGCCATCGGATAATAACGCTTCAAAGCATATTTAAAATAATCCTGCGTATCAATCCCTTCCCAAAATGCCCAGTAAGTTTGTCCGGCATTGTTTTTTTCGATCAGATTGATGGTATGGATTGCAGGATCTTTGTACTTTCCACCCATATAAAAGGCTCCCCATTCACCTACAAGAGTAGGGATTCCCAATTCATTTCCTCGTTTAAACATACTATGAAAAAGGAAGTCCAGACGTCCGTATCCGGGGGACATCGAAGCTTTGGAGTCGGTCACCAGGTCATAGCCGTGGGGAGCATAAGCACAAAGAAGGTCGTTACGTCCTTCCTTGTCTTTTGGTATGCTGAAACGGCTGGGAACTCCCAGGTTACAAAAGAAATTATGTTCAAGGAAAAGAATATGTTTTGTATTCACCTCCCTGATCGCATCCCGTACCCTCTGGTAAAAATCACTCAATGCACCTTGCTCGAAATCGTCCACAAGAGGCGAAACTTTACTGACCACATGTGAAAATGCTTCTGAGTCATTCAATAGCGCATATGCTTCTAAACGGGAATCTTCAGTATTCCACATAGACAGGATAGCTTCTTCGGTCAATATTTCACCAGTCATCAACGCATGGACTTCCGCAAATCCTTCCAGTAATTTCTGAAAAGCCGGCAATCCGGAAGAGCCGATGAACGGCTCATTCATAATATCGAATCCTAGAACCGAAGGGGCACCGGCATATCGTTCAGCCACAACCTTCCACGCATGAATATAATGGTCCTGTAACCCTATGCCGTCTTCAGCCGGTTTGTTTTCCCAAAAATTATCAAACGATTTCTGTACGGCCGGACTCATGATATATGCATCGCTCCAGACATCTCCTTTTACATGCGGAAGCCCCTCATCGAGTGTCGCCCATAGCGGGGCACCGTTTCCAAATTTTCTTCCGTACAGATCCTGGTGCATATCGAGAATGAGCCAAAGGTCATTCTCTTGTGCCCACTTCACACGTTTATCCACCTCTTTCAGATACTCCTCATTTATTTTTCCGGGTGCCGGCTCCAGAACATCCCAGTAAAGCCCGTACCGTATACAGTTAACCCCCCATTCTTTGAACTGGCGGAATAACTCTTTATCACCATCATACAAAAAATTGTTTTCCGGAACCTTCGTTACATGGTTCAATCCGTTTAAAATCACGGTTCTGCCCTGATTGTCGATAAAATTCATACCATCGGTTGATAAAAAGCCGATCTTTTCCGGTTTATTTATCTGACAACCTGCAATAATTACAAGAACAGCAAATAAAAAGATTTGCCTCAGTTTACTGTTTATATACATCATTTGTTCCTTTAAATGATTAGAAATTAATTGTTTCAATTATTTATCCCACCAGATAGCTGTCGACATCTTATCTTCCCCCTGATGATTGATAGCTTCCGTTACGTTATCCGGATTAATACTGTATTCTTCCGTCGGATATCTGAACCGGCGTGGTATTTTCCCCTGGTTCGGACTGCTTTGGTAATTTGCAGGAGTCAGTGCAGGATAACCGGTACGTCTCCAGTTGGCATAACTCTCATAACCGTTCAGGAAAGTTGCCACCCAGAACTCGGTTCCGATCACATTCAGCTTTTCGTCGGTGGTGGTTGCCTTATCGAATAATCCTTGTGAAAGATAATCCTCGATCTGTTGTTCCGGGATCACTCCGGCATTACCGTAGATAGCCTGTTGCTGCATGGATGAACGGACTGCATTTTCATAATGGCTTTTTGCATCACCCGGAATATATCCTTTTACAATGGCTTCTGCCTGTAGTAATTCAACTTCAGCATGTACCATATAAATAGTAGGCGCATTCAGCAAAAGAAGGGTAGCCGGATTAAATGTCGAGTAATCCGTCAAAGAAGTATATCCCGGGTCACCCGAACCGATGGTAAGAACATCATATCCGTTGGGGAGCCCTTTCTGCTTATCCCAGGCCATATCACCGTTTGGCAATGCACAATAGACCTGCATGCGCGGATCGTTTGTACTTTTCAACCGGTCAATAAACGTTTTGCTTATTTTTATGGCTCCGCTCACCAGGAGGCCATGGCTTTTGAATACATATCCCAACTGGTTTTCAGTTGCAGCCTTACCTTCCACATGCTGAATCATGCAGATATCATCCGCCGATTGCATCACACCCTCCTGAATGGCTTTTGTGATCAGTGATCTGGCCCGGGTGGGATCTGCTTTTTCCATACGCATACCCAAACGAAGCAGCAACGAGTTGCCGAAACGTTTCCATTTAACAATATCGCCACCATATAAAACATCTCCTTCCACAGGATCTTTAGCCTCGTTAAATAAGGAAAGGCCTTTTTCAATATCGCTGATCATCCCTGCATAAATATCGCTTTGCCTGTCATACCGGGGATAAAAATTCTGTGTCCGGTATCCATTGCCGGCTTCCGAATAAGGTACATCGCCATACAGGTCGGTAATCCGGTGAAACAGATAGGATTTCCATATCAGCGCAACAGCATAGGTATTTATTTTCGTTTCATCATTTTCCACCAGATAGATCAGTTCCTGCAAATTCTTGATCACTGTGGAATACATAGTGGTGAAGAAGATACCCAGTGTTTCTGTTTCCAGGTATTTGTCACCTGCCATCTCATTGAGATCGAGGGAGGCGGTTTGTTGCACCATCATCATACAATAACCGACCTGCGTTCTTTTTGCTAGCCCTTCATTACTTGTGTTCAATTGTGTATAAGTTAGTAAAGGACCAGGTTCGATCGTACTACTGCTGTTAGGACTAATATTCTTCTCTTCAAAATCGCATGAAGTAATGAATGACAGGGTAAACAACAGCGCTGTTATTTTAAATATATGTTGTATCATAACCTTGAATGTTTGTTTTTAAAATTGAATATTTAAATTAACTCCCCAACTACGGGTTGCCGGAAGTCCGAACTGCTCCAGCCCCTGTCCATTCCCACTCGTATAGCTCGATTCCGGATCAACCAAAGGAACTTTGCTATAGAGCGTCCATAAGTTTCTTCCCACCAGTGAAACCATGAGATTCTCAAAACCAGCTTTCCTGATAAACTTTTTAGGAAGTGAATATCCGACTGCTATTTCACGCAGTTTCACAAATGAGGCGTCATACACAAACTCTTCTGTTATGTTGTTTGCCAGATGCATATAATATTCCATAGCCGGCACTGCTTTATTGTTGACCGAACCATCTCTTTTTACTCCTTTTCCGACCACGCCGTCTTCGCGGCCTTCCAGAGTCATTTTACTGGTTCCCAGATAACAGGTCATATTATTTGTTCCGGAAAAGACACTGCCGCCGAATTTACCGTCTATCAATATATTGAGGCTGAAATCGCGATAGCTGAACCGGTTGCTGAATCCCAATGTATACGGATGAACACTTTCACCGAGTTTTTTAATATCCCCTCTCATCGGAAGACCGTTCGCATCGAAAATAATATTGTTGTTTTCATCTCTCTGATACGAGTATCCTTTTATTATACCGTAAGGTTCACCAACTTCCTGGTAAATGAATGCCGGACTTCCCTGGTCTCCGGCAGCACCAGCCCGGGCAGTAGCCATAATGAAACTGTTTACATTATCGGTAATCTTCTTTATTTCACTTTTGTTATATGAGAAATTGAATGAGCTGTTCCACTCGAAATTCCTGGTTCTGACCGGTGTTCCGGTAAGCAGAAGTTCTATTCCCTGGTTATTGATCTTCCCAGCATTGATCAATACGTTATTATATCCGGAACTGGAAGATATTTGCGCCGTGACAATATCGTCACTGGTGTTTCGTATGTAATAAGTAAAATCGAGTCCCAGGCGGTTGTCCAGAAAGCGTACATCTGCTCCCACTTCGTAAGCCGTAGATGTTAACGGTTTCAGATCCAGGTTGGGGATAGTCGATGTATTGACCGAACCTGTGGGATAGCCATTGATCGCTTCGCCATAACCATACGTTAAAGCCAGGTTGTAAGGAGAAACCGCCCCACCCGATTGCGCCCACGATCCTCTCACTTTCAAGAACGGTATCCAGGAGGGAAGTGTAGCCATTTCGCTCACAATAAGCCCCGCACCTACCGAAGGATAAAATATATTATTAGGGGTCGATTTTCCCCGAAGCGACAAAGCGGAAAACCAGTCGTTTCGTCCCGATAAAGTAAGGAAAAGCAAGTTTTTATAGGAAACCTCCGCCTGCCCCATAACAGAATTAATGTAGTTTTCCCACCGGCTTTTACCTCCGCTCGTTGTTTCGGTGTTCCCTATTACACCGAAATCGGGCTGGATAAAACGTGAACCATAGGCACTGACCGTCTCATTCCAGGCAATCATACTGTTCCATCCGGCAAAGGCGCTCACAGACCAGGCATCGGAAAAACGATTCGTATATCCAACTATGGCTTCCGCATTAAATTCGCCGTTATAAGTGGAACTGACACTGATGTTTCCCTCTTTCAGGTATCCCGTACCCATCGGAGTAGTACCTTCTGCACGCCGATAAATCATATCACCTCCGGCTTTTCCCCGTACATACCAGTTATTCGTAATATTATACTGGAGTTGTAAAGAACCGAGCATTCTGTCCTTGGCATCTTCCTGAGTTCTTTTGTGGGCAATAAAATAAGGATTCGCAAAATATACATACATCTCTGAAAGCAACAATTCGTCACCGTTTTCTTTTACTGCGGGCGATAAACTGCGGATGTCTATATTAGGGGGTAATGTCCAGAGCAACACATTTCCGTTACCTGAATAATCGTTTACATTTTGTCTGTTTTTCACCCGCTCGCGCATATACATCACACTTGCTTGCAGCGTAATACGTTTAGTCAGTTCCGTTGTCAGGTTCAACGAAACGTTATTACGGTTCAGTTTGGAATTCGGGAAAAGATCATTATATCGCTGATCTCCCACGGAGAGGCGGTATTGTGTAGTTTCCGTCCCTCCGGACAGGGATAAATTGTTGTTTAATGACCAGGCATTATCGTAAAAGTTAGAAAAGTTATTTTTACTGACTGCGACATACGGACGTGCCACACCGTCGAACTGGAGAACATCGGACCCGTCCAGCCGGGCTCCCCAGCTTGCCGGACCGCTCAGTAATGCCATTTCCTGGCTGGTAGGTGCTACACCCGAGATACCTTGTCCGTATTCATACTGAAAATCACTCGTATTCACGATTGGTCTGTCCAATGTAAACGAGCTGTTCAACTCCACTTTCATTTTACCTTTCTGTCCCTTTTTGGTAGTAATAACGATGGCCCCGTTTGCGGCTCTTGATCCATACAAAGCTGCTGCCGTTCCACCTTTCAGGACAGTCATACTCTCTATATCATCGCTGCTGATGGAAGAGATGCCGTCTCCGTTATCCGTTCCGCCCCACAAGCCGGGTTGACCGTAATCACTGTTGTCCAAAGGTATGCCATCCACTACATAAAGCGGCTGGTTTGAACCGAAAGAGCCATTGCCGCGTATAGTAATCCTGCTCGAACCCATAGCTCCCGTCGCCGGTTTTACGACATTTACACCCGCTACTTTTCCGGCCAGTCCTGCAGCCAGGTTCGAGTCTTTCACCCGGAAAGCATCTTCTTTTAGTTCCGTGACCGAATAGGCCAACGCCTTTTTCTCCCGCTTAATACCTAAAGCAGTCACTACCACCTCTTCAACCATCTGTGTATTTTCTTTCAACACAATACGCATTGGCTCGGCAGTTGCTTTCACCTCGACCGTTTCATATCCGATAAAAGAGAACTGGATAACCGCATCTACCGGTGCCTGAAGGGTGAACCCGCCATCCATATCCGTAATAGTTCCGGTCGAAGTGTTTTTAATACTGACACTGGCGCCGATAACAGGAACCTGTTGTTCATCGACAACCTGCCCCGAAATAGTGAGGTGCTGTGCCTTTGCATACAAAGAAAACAACAGCAACAAAAATATCATGTGAACATGATTCCAATAATGCCTCTTCATAATTTATTGTTTAAGATTTGAGGCAAATATATGGCAAAATCCATACCACGATATTTTAAAACCGGCAAAAGGGATAAATGAAACTTATTTGGTATGAATGGTCAAAAGAGGGACAAAAGTGCTGGTGAAAAGGGGGGAAACTGTTCCATAAAAAAGCCCGACGAAATCATTCCGTCAGGCCTTTTTTATATACTGATCATTCTCTATTATCTAACCAACTGCAATTCCTTGATCAGACGCGGACATTTTCCCCATTTGTCGATCATGTATAAGACATAGCGGATATCTACAGCAATACAACGCTGCAGGTCCGGCTCAAAAGCGATATCGCCACTCATAGCTTCCCAGTTGCCATCGAAAGCGAGACCGATCAAACGGGCATTTTTATCGAATACCGGGCTTCCGGAGTTACCACCGGTAATATCGTTGTTTGTCAGGAAGCAAAGCTGCAATTGTCCGTTTTCATTGGCATACTGGCCGAAGTCTTTGCTACGGATCAGATCCAGGATTTCCGGTTGAACCCAGAACTCGTCGTCTTCCGGATTTTCTTTTTCCAGGATACCTTTTTCTGTTGAATAATAATCATACCAGGCAGCATCGTACGGACGGTAACCACCGATGGAACCGTAGCTTAAACGCATGGTGAAGTTCGCATCCGAAGAAAGAGCCTTTTCCGGGTACATCTCTTTCAAGCCGGCAAAATACAGACGTTCGCCTTTAGCAATGTCATAATGAGCATCACCCATGAACTGCTGTAATTCGAATAAAGAGATCAAGGTAGACAAACTCAGTTCGGCTGCCGGATCTTTTTTCAGTTTCGCATATAGTTTCGGATCTTTCAGCATCTTCTCGATCTTGTCGTACGACAGAAGAGAAGTCTTCTTAAAGACATCTGCCGCATATTTGGCATAATTACCTTTATATTTCTTATCTACTTTCTGATAAATATCGGGAAGATATTGAGCCGGCACACGCTCTTTTACCACCTTCATCATAGCGGCCAACACCTTTTGGTCGAGTGCTGCGTCATAATCCTTAAAGAACGGCTGTATCTTATCTCTCAGGATCATGTCTATATCCTCCGGAGTAGAACCGTTTATATCCACACTCTGCACCATACGTGCCAGACGCACAATCTCAGTACCGCTGACGAATGCTTCAGACAAATAAGTAGAGACATTCCGGTATTCATCTGTCGAAGTATAACCTTTTTCAAGCAGATTCAGCACATCTCCATATTTTGCTTTGTGTTCCGGAGACTGGTTCACCCATGCCGCAAAAGCAGCTTCCTCTTCTTTCTTACGCTCTATCACATTCAGATTAGCCAAACCGCGGTTCATACCGATAGAATTTTTCCAGTAGTTTGAACTGCCTGCATATTTGGAAGCATATTTGATGCGGACTTCATCGCTTGCCAACATGGCTTCTTTCCAGATCGCCTGTTTGATGCCACGCACTTCGATACGAGGTTTGTTACTGTCCTCGATACGCTGTTTTACACCCCATGAAGATAAATAACGGTCTGTGCTGCCAGGGAAACCGATTGTCATTGCATAATCTTTATCCTGATACCCCTGAAGGGAAACTTCCGCTACATATTTAGGACTGTAAGGCTTGTTGTCTTTGTTATATTCAGCCGGTTTGTTATTTCCATCAGCATACACGCGGAATACCGAGAAATCGCCTGTATGACGCGGCCACATCCAGTTATCCGTGTCACCGCCGAACTTTCCGACAGAGCTTGGCGGAGCAAATACCATACGAACATCGTTGAACACATCGTAAACAACCAGGAAATACTTATTATTATTATAGAAAGGCACTACATCCGCTGCCTGAAATTCCGTATTACCGATCGAGTCGCAGATGACTTGTCCAATAGAATCGGCTGCTGCTAAACGCAGATATTCTTCTTCAATATTGGCGATTTCACCGTTAATACGGTCACTTACATCCACCGTTTCACGCAGATAACGTACGCTCAATCCCGGAACAGGTAACTCTTCTTCTTTGCTCTGGGAAACGAAACCGTCTTTCAGATAATCATGCTCAACGCTGCTCAACTGCTGGATAGAACCGAAACCACAATGGTGATTAGTAAAGATCAATCCTTCTTCCGATACGGTAATACCGGTACATCCGCCACCGAAAATAACAACAGCATTGGCCACACACGGGTCGGTTTCACTGTAGAGTTGCTGATAGGACGGGACAAATCCCAATTCCTTGATTCGAGCCAGATTTTGTTTGTTAAGTTCCTTCAGAACCCACATGCCCTCGTCGGCATATACCTGGCCTGCAGCAACAAGAAGCAGTAAAACTGCCCACACCTTCTTCATAAAATTCATTCTTTTTTTATTGTTCTATTAGTAATTTGATATTCTTTGTATTCACACGTGCACTGAGCCATTCGCGGATCTTCAGTTGCTCTTTTTCTTTGATACGCTCTTTGCTTTTGAGGTAAACCAACATAACCGTATCTTGTTTCAAACTGTCCGTAGTCATGATATAGGTATTCGAACAAGAGGCTTCGAGTACTGCCGGAAACAAGACCTTCATTTCCGGTATCAATTCGGAAGTGATACGCGAAGCACTTTTATAACGGTCTACAGTCCGTTTCAACGAGTCAATCTGTATGGATTGTATACGGAGCACTTCTTCGCTATTCTTATAAAGGTCCTGCATCAACATACTTTTCAACTCATTTATATCTGTCGCTTCCTGTCCAAAACCCTGCTGGACGACCAGGGAAACATCTTTCAAACCATATTTGCGAAGCCGTGTCCGGGCAATTTCAATCATGGGTTCCGGTATATTTTCACCAATCATGACGACTTTTACCTCCTTCTTCTCACTGGTATCGGTCACCGTTTTACTCAAAATCTGTGTATTCGGAAAATTCAATTCTTCCGTCACAAAATTAGTAACCCGGTCATTAAAATAACTGGCACGAATCAGGTTGTAACTCAGGAAAAGACTCGGGACGATCGTGAAAAAGACGATTACGCCGACATAGCGCGTCACGACCTTTTCCCGTTGTTTATCCAGGAATATTTTCTTCGGATATTTCAGCAAACGGACAACCAGGAAAGTAGCCAGGCTGATAAATACCGTATTGATAAAATAGAGATAAAAAGCGCCGAAGAAATAATACAGGTTTCCGCTTGCCAATCCGAAACCGGCCGTACAAAGCGGCGGCATCAAAGCCGTAGCTATAGCCACCCCGGGAATCACATTCCCCTTACTTTTGGTCGAACTGGCAACAATACCGGCCAATCCGCCGAAAAATGCGATCAGCACATCATAAACAGTCGGCTGCGTACGCGCTAATAACTCACTTTGTGCCTCACTGATCGGAGAGATTAAAAAAAACAGGGTTGAAGTGATAACGCTGAAAACAGTAGCCGTCGCAAAATTACGGAAAGACCGCTTGATCAGGTCATAATCATAGATGCCCAATCCGAGACCGAACCCCATGATAGGTCCCATCAGCGGAGAGATTAACATCGCACCGATAATCACCGCCGTAGAGTTTGTATTCAAACCCAATGAAGCGACAAATGTTGCAAAGATCAAAACCCAAAGATTAGTACCTTTAAACTCAATACCTTTTCTTATAGACTCAACCGTTTCGAGTTCATCTTCCTTCTCCTGGCGAACGTCAAAATTACGAACAAAGAAGTCTCTTATTTGCTTGTGTAACACTCCTTTTTCCATCCCACTATCTTGTATTGATAAATACTCCGACTAATAGCCACACCTTAATCGTGCAAAGATAGAAATAGTATCCCTAAATAAAAAATAAGAAGTGTGAACAAGAATAACCGGCATAAAATTCGAAGTCTTATTGATTTTCAATTAACTTTGCACAAAGAAGAATATTATTTTGAAAAGGAGTCCATCTAAATGTTTATATAAATAATGAAACGCTGCTTAATTCTGATATACATGCTTGGCAATATACTCTTTGCTGCTGCCGACAACACGGCTACCAAAGAGGCTTTAAGCGTTGCTTTAAAATCAATATCCTCCCCGGAAGAAAAGCTGGAGACATTGACAAACCTGATGGATATCTCCCGGCAGGAAGAACAGGTTGACTATGCCAAACAGCTGTATAAGGAAGCACTGGCCAACGATAACGATTATTATAAAGAAGCTGCCCTGACCGAAATTCTCCGCTTTTATGTCAACAACGACATCAAAGACAGCACAAACGTTTACATGGAAGAAGCAAAACGCAAGCTGAAAGGCAAAGCACGCGATTTTCTGGTAACTTATATGCAGACAATCATCGACGTACGCGTGGTTTTCTATACCGAAGGAGAAGACAGGAAGAAACTGATCGAGCAATACCGGCTTAAACTGGAAACAGACAAAAATCTTTCGGTCCTCGAAAAAATATCAATCAATTATGTGCTCGGAATGGCTTACGGCAACCGGGTCGAACCGGGTAACGAAGAGGAATGGAACAAGCGTATATGCACACGTTTTAAAGCGATCATCGACTTGTCGGAAAATATCCCGCTACAATATTCTTACTTATTCCGCTTAAATACGTTCAGTATTCTGACCCTCTATTCAGGTGAATCGAATTATTCAGGCGCGATGAATGACCAGGCGACTTATGCGCTTCGCTATCTGGAAATGCAAAAAGAATATGCAGAAACGAAAGAGATGAAAAAGCGTCCTTACATCAGCAAACGGCATTTACTGAACGCCTATTCTTCTCTGGCCGTTACGGCAAAGACGCTTGGAAAAGACCTAGCCTCTTCTTATTTCCAGCACTTTATGGAACTGAACAGGAAATATCCGGAAGACGCTGCTTTCTCTGCCGAATATGACCGTTTCTTCACAGCTCTGAATTTTTACCGTACAACCAACGATTATCCGATGGCCATACGATATTGCGACTCCGTTATTCATTATTTCCGCAATGCCGACTTTAAAATCGATTTATCAGACCATGTCGTTTCGACGCTCAAAGAAAAGATAGATATGCTCGACAGCCTGCATCTATATAAGGAAGCTTATGAATCCCACAAAGAATACGCAGCTTTGGTGGATTCGGCACGACTCAAAAACATGAAAGACAAACTGGAAGACCTGGAAATCAATAAACGGGTAGACGAACTGGTTATTGAGAAGAAAGCACTGGAAGTGGACTTACAGAAAAGCCGTAGCCAGCTATATATGTTCCTGGCCTTGTTTATCCTGGCTATCAGTTTCGCAGTCTTTGTTGCGTTCCGCTTATGGAAAATCAATTCATTGTATAAGAAATTACAGGACTCGAACCGCCTGGTCATCCTCGCCAGCGAGAAAGCACAGGAAAGTGAAAAGATGAAGAATGCCTTCATTAAGAACATGTGTCACGAAGTCCGCACACCCCTGAACGCGATCAACGGGTTCGCCGACCTGATTACGACAGAAGACATTACGCCTGAAGAAAAGCAGGAATTCAGCAAGATCATTTTCGAGAACTGCAACCATATCACTTCCATGATGAACAGCGTACTCGAAATTGCCCAGCTGGATAGCAACAAGGAGGATTTACCCTTATCACCAGTAAATATCCATCTGCTTTGTTCCTGCGAAATGGAACAACTCAAAAGACTCAACAGCAAACCAGACATCGATTACCAGATAGAAGGCGACCGGAATAAGGATATTGCTTTTACCAACTCTAGCCATTTTAGTCTGATCCTGGCCCACTTGCTGAACAATGCAAACAAATTTACTGAACAGGGAAGTATTGTCCTTTCCTATAAAGCGGAAGAAGAACAAAACCGGATGATTGTCAGCATCACAGATACCGGTTGCGGTATTTCGCCCGATAAACGTGAATGGATATTCGAACGGTTCACCAAAGCGGATGATTTCGTTCCCGGTTCAGGATTGGGATTATATCTTTGCCGCCAGATCGCAGAACGTATGAAAGGTCACATCTACGTAGACCCGGATTATACAACCGGATTACGCATTACGCTGATCATCCCGATCAAACCGGAATAAAATTATTTCTTTTTAGCGAAATAACGCCCTACATAAGGCAACTCTCCCAATGGCAGATCGCGTTTTACAACGATACCGACAAAGAGGCAAAGCAGCAATGTGCGGTAACCCAGACGCAGGATTTCCGACTCTATCGTCGGCAACATGCCGGCCAGATAAAATACGGTTGCCAATACAGAATAAGTGATCACTGATTTAAGATCATATTGGATCGGGAATTTCTTTTGTCCGATAAAATAGGATAACAACATCATAACTAAGTTACTAACAAAAGAAGCCCAGGCACAAGCCATATATCCGTATGTCGGAGCAAATAAAACAATGATCAGGATCGTCGCAACACATCCTATTGTCGAAAAATAAGCACCCCACTGTGTCTGATCAATCAGTTTGTACCAGAACGAGAGATTAAAATATATTCCGAAGAACAATTCTCCCAACATAACAATAGGAACAACGCGCAAACCCGGATAATAGGAAGCAGGGACAATATGTTTAAATATATCGATATAAAACATCACTGCCAGAAAAATAAGCAAAGCGAATATAATGAAATATTTCATCGCCTCCGAATATGACTTTTTACTGTCATCATCCTTATTCTTTGCAAAAATAAATGGCTCGTAAGCGTAGCGAAATGCCTGTGTAAACATTACCAGCACAACTGCTATTTTAAAACAAGCGCCATATATCCCCAATTGGGTATTAGCCATTTCCTTATCTTCGAATAGGAAAGGAAATAGTATTTTATCGGCTGTCTGATTAAAAATACCTGCAATCCCCAAAATCAGGATCGGAAAAGAATAAGCAAGCATCTGCTTGAGTAAAACAAAACTGGCTTTTTCCCGTAAACCCGGAATCATATCGGGAAACAATAACACAAATGTGACAAGCGATGTTATTACATTCGCAACAAAAATATATCCAACCTGATAATCTGGGATATAAAACCAATCGACCAATGCAGGGGCATGATCATAGAGCCATGGACAAGCTATCAGAAAGAAAAGAACTAAAACAATATTCAGAAAAATATTAAACAGCTTAATAGAAGCGAAACGAACCGCTTTCCCCTGATACCGGAGAAATGCAAACGGTATACAACAAAAGGCATCGACTGCCACAATTCCCGACATCATCCCTACAAACTCAGGATTCGAACCATACCCCAAAGAATCACTGATTGGAGTCAGCGCGCTGAATATCAATACCACAAACAGAACAGAAGTAAGAGCAATGCTAAATAATGTAGTAGCATAAACCCGCATCGGGAGCGCAATTTCTTTCTTATTCATAAAACGGAAAAATCCCGTTTCCATCCCATAAGTCAGAATAACCATCAGCAATGCCGTCCAGGCATACAAATTGGTCACGATTCCATAATCGCTTTCCGTCGCCAGCACACGCGTATACATCGGCACCAGCATCCAGTTCAGGAACTTCCCTACGATACTACTAACACCATAAATCGCAGTCTCTCCTGCGAGCCGCTTCATTCCTCCAGCCATAACTATTTTCAGTCAAATAAAAACCCTTGTTCTTCGCCCCTTTTACGTCCCAGATGGGTATAAGCCAGATCCGTGACCTCACGTCCCCGCGGTGTGCGTTTGATAAATCCTTCTTTGATAAGGAAAGGTTCATACACTTCTTCCAGCGTTCCGGGATCTTCTCCCAAAGCCGTAGCAATCGTAGTCAGTCCGACCGGACCACCGCCGAATTTATCTATAATTGTAGTCAGCAACTTATTATCAACCTGATCCAGGCCATATCGGTCAATATTTAGTGCCTCCAGCGCATAGCAGGAAATTGCCTTATCTATTTCACCGGAACCTTTTACCTGTGCAAAATCACGTACACGCCTCAACAGCGCATTGGCAATACGAGGCGTACCGCGGCTCCGGGAAGCGATCTCACGGGCAGCTGTCAGTTCACATTTTACATTCAGAATATCGGCACTACGCAACACGATCTTCGTCAATGTCTCCATCTCGTAATATTCCAGATGCATATTGATACCGAAACGGGCACGCAGCGGACTGGTCAGCAAACCACTACGGGTTGTCGCCCCAACCAGTGTAAAAGGAGCCAGGTCTATTTGAATGGAACGTGCGCTCGGTCCTTTATCGATCATAATATCGATCCGGTAATCTTCCATAGCCGAGTAAAGATATTCTTCCACGATCGGACTCAACCGATGGATTTCATCAATAAAAAGCACATCATTCTTTTCCAGCGAAGTAAGTACCCCCGCCAGATCACCGGGCTTATCCAGAACCGGCCCGGAAGTTACTTTAAAACCAACTCCCAGCTCATTGGCTATAATATTCGACAACGTTGTTTTACCTAATCCGGGAGGGCCATGCAGCAACACATGATCCAATGCTTCTTTACGCATACGGGCAGCCATCACGAATATTTTCAGGTTCTCGACCACCTTGGCCTGTCCGCTGAAATCATGAAAAGAAAGCGGTCGGAGCGCATTCTCATACTCTCGTTCACTTTCCGGCATACGGGTGTCCCTTATATCAAAATCGTCTTCCATATTTTTGCTCATTGACTTGCAAAGATAGTAAATATATTTGCTTTATACCGTCTGGCTCCCGTTCATAACTTACGTAGCGGTCTATCCTCAGAAAGAGCTATCTGAAACAATCTACGGATAGTTTATTCACGATTTGCACTAAAAAAAACACAAATACAGGCCATATTTGCACTTCCCGAAGTGCAAATTAGTATATTTGCAGAAAACACATAGCATATGGAAAAGTTACAAGCTAGTTTTGACGCAATGTTACGTAGTATATCCACTACGTTTCATCGATACATGTTCAACCGCATTAATTGGGATAATCGTCTGTTAGGCTTGGTTGGTCCACGTGGCATAGGTAAAACAACATTGATGTTACAATATGCCAAAGAAAAACTAAATCGAAATACAACACTATTCGTCAATGCTGACGATTTATATTTTTCCGCGCATCACCTCGTTGATCTGGCCGATGAATTTGTGAAGCGAGGCGGAACACATCTCATTATTGATGAAATCCACAAATACAAAGACTGGGCACGCGAATTAAAACTAATATATGACTATCATGCAGACTTAAAAGTTTTCTTTACAGGTTCTTCCATTCTTGATATCCACAAAGGATCAACAGATCTGAGCCGACGCGCTATTGTCTATTCCATGCAAGGACTTTCATTCCGTGAATATCTAGAGATGTTTCATCATATAAAGATTCCCGCCTATTCATTGACAGATATCATACAACATCGTGCAGAACTCCCTGATAAATTCCGCCCTTACGCTTATTTCCAATCTTATTTAGAACAAGGATATTATCCATTCTCTAAAGAAGATCAATTCAATATTCGTTTGCAACAAGTGATAAACAAAACACTGGAAGTTGACATTCCACAATATGCAGAAATGAGTATATCGACAACTCGAAAGTTAAAACAATTGCTTATAATCATAGCCCAAAGTGTACCATTCAAACCCAATATGAGTAGTATTGCTACCATATTAGGAGTAAGTCGCAACAATTTATCAGACTATTTTCTTTACCTGGAAGAAGCCGGGTTAATAGCACAACTACGTGACGGAACAGGCGGTATCAGAGGACTTGGAAAAGTGGATAAAGTCTATTTAGATAATCCAACTCTCATGTATAGTTTAGGTCAGGATACTTCAGAGATTGGTAACATAAGAGAAACATTTTTTCTAAACCAAACGAGAGTAGAACAAAAAGTTATCACGTCAGCTATTTCCGATTTTCAAATAGCTAACTATATTTTTGAAGTTGGTGGCAAAAATAAAAAACAAAAACAATTACAAGGTTCTGAGAATGGTTTTATTGTAAAGGATAACATTGAACAGGGATATATGAACGTAATTCCTTTGTGGCAATTCGGACTTAATTATTAGCCCCTTTCCTATATTTGAAAAGGGGCAGTCAAACAAGTCGAAGACACAACAGCCTATCCTCTGATAACATAAGAGAAACATCTTTCCTGACCAAATGAGAGTAGAGCAAAAATTGTTACGTCAGCTATTTCCGATTTTCAAATAGCTGACTATATTTTCAAATTAGTTATTCCAAATCAAAACTGACTAAATAAAAACCTTTTTCCTGAGAAATAGCTATTGCATATAATCTATTTGTGTCGGTATCAGATGCACAAAGATTAAAAACAAGGCAATCTGTTTGATATTTAGCAATTTCATTACCTTTCCAATCAAAAGAACAAATCTTATTAAACTGATTCGGATCTTTATCGGCAATCAACACACTATATAATAAAGCATCTGTTGCGCACAAAGCAGAAAAACCATATACAGTTTGATCTGTAGGAAGTAATGAACCACCACTAAAATTAACCTCAGGAGAATAAAAATAACGTGTGGAAGATATATTTATATCATCAGATAATTGAAAAAACTCCAATATACCACCAAATAAAGTTCCCACAGCCATTTTCCTTTTATCCGGAGAAACTGAAACTGAAGCTGTTATAAAAACCGGATTCTTTTCAGTTTCCGAAACAGGGAAACGATTATATTCTGCCTCAATATTCCCTTTTGAAAAAAGTTGAAATCGTTTCAACCCTATAGTATCCTTTCCTAATTGTCCATCTATGAGAAATGCCTCATTCTCCAAAGGCCACGCCCGACGAACAACACCTTTATAGTCACTAAAAGATTTACTATCTACAAATAAAAAAGACTGCTTCTCCCTGTCAAAGCGATATGTGTTCATTCGCATCTGACTCTGGTCATATACATTAAATAAATGACTTTCCCTATCAAAATAAAAGGATATTCCCATTACTACTTCACCTGGACCCTGCCCTTGTTTTACACCGCTTCCAGCCAATGCACCTGTCTGTTTGTCATAAACCTGAATCCAATTATTATCCACTAAAGAGAGTATATAGATATTTTGGTCATCTACACACATCCCATAAGAATAAGCGATTAATGCACTATCAGTAATGATATGAGATGTTAACCTTTTCTCTGTGGGAAAATTAGGTACATTATATACTTCTTTCTTATTCTGACATGATAAGAAAGAAACCACCATTATTATGGTGGTAACTTTTATTAGAAGTAAAGTGCTCCGCATGTGCATTGTCCTTTCATTTTACCAGAAAGCCCATATCCTCCTATTGCAGTCCAAACAGTACCACAAGATAAACATGTTTTTTGACATCTGATAGCCATACTTGAATTATCACATTCTATTACTATTTCCCCACTAGCCAACGCCTCAACATTAGCCAAAGCCAACTCCGAAAGGAAAGCTTCATTCTGACTTTTGTTAATATTCCAACCAGCCAAAGCCGCTACAGCTACAGCAATAAATCCTATAATCAATTTTGTTTTCATCTTTTCTTAAAATTAAGTTTACAAATTATTTAATTCTTACCTTTACCGAAAGATTTTCGGTAAATATTCGGCTTAAAGCCTGATTACGCTAAGTTTCCATACACACCTCTCTTCCTTTTTAGAAGAGAACTCCGGGAGTTTACCTTCACTTTCTTAGCCGTTGGTGGGTGAACTCCTTTTGCATTTCTCCTGTTTTTAATACTCTTATTCATCATCATTACTAAGAAGTAATTTGTGTTTAAGCAATTACTCCATGTACTGAACAAACTCTACTTTGGTTCCATCCGGACAGGGTAAACTACCTTTCCCATAGCATAAAACCGTAGAACTACCTTCACCAGAGGCCAATGCCTCTATATTTTCTAATAGCAGATCGGATACTTCTTCTTCCTGATCAGAGGTTGTCGCATACAAACCCACTATTACCATCACGATCCCAATTATTGCTACCGACAACATTTTACATATTTTCTTTTTCATATATCACTTGATTTACGTTACTTTGCAAATGAAACTAATCTTTTTGAAAAACGTGCTGACATTCACTGACATTTGAAATAAAAGCGCAGACAATTACCGATGATCATGAAGAATACTAATAAAAAACACCTTTTCATCGAGTTTATGCTATCTTGCATTACTTATGTTATTCCTACTGTATTATTCCTTCTTATCCTTTTCCATATAATATCATTCTTCCAAATAGAAAAAAGACATATTCTGGAAAAGTCTGTCACCCTGTTTAAAGAATCGGTCAAAGAAGATTTTCATAACAGATCTCAGGGATTAACAGAAAAAGTATCTTTGATGGATGTACCGTCAGCTATAACCACTCCCGACAGTTGTATTTTCAAATCTGAAACAATTGAGGTAAAAGCACCTGCTTTATCTAATCAGTCATTAGACGAAAAACTAACCGCTTTCCTCCAATCTATATTATCTTTCAAAAATCCAATAAACATTTATCAATTGGATACGATTTTCCAACAAAAATTGAAAAAAGAGAATATACATATAGCTACTGCTGTATGTATGACCGACACGATCAATAAAAAGAGCCAAAAGTGTACTCGTTTTAATATAACCTCTTTCGACCCGTTATTTACAGAACCTTATATAGTTAGTTCCACAGGAATCACTTTGAATACTTATATAAAAATATCCGGATTTACATTAGGATACCGTATGCCTACCTCATATTGGGTTGCCTTAGTCGGTTGGGTTTTATTCACATTGTCTATGGGGTATGCCTGGTACAATCTAAGAAAAAAGATCCCAATCCTTATTAATAATTTTACAGAAAGAGAAAATTCTCTGCAAAATGAGTTGATCCAAACGGAAGAGAAACTAGAAATACTCAAACAACTGGAAAAACAGAGCAATGATCCTGATATTCATATCTTCTCTCCTCATCTACTATTTGAAAAAAGCACAAAGACATTAAAGTACAATGGAGAAACTATAAAACTAACCCGCCAACAACAACAATTATTAGTCGCGTTTTGCAATGCACCTGAAAATACCTGTTCAATAAATGACTTATGCAATCTGGTCTGGAAAGGATGTACAGTAGAAGAGAACACAATCCAACAGGCTATCTCGCGTTTAAATATAACCTTAAAACCACTGGGATTATATATCCAATATGAATTTAAAGATAGTTACAAACTTATGTTTATAGAAAACTAACAATTAGCTCCCGATCAAACTTCTATTTCTTCCCTATCCTTTTATAATTACCATACGTACTAACTCCAATTTCCCCGGCAGGAAATCAGCGGTTGATAACCATCAGCCGATTGGCCGACAATTATGAGCCGTTTGGTTGATAATTATGAGCCAAGCGGCTCACAATTATCGGCCGCTAAAATGTATGGGATGTCAGCAAGAGAAGTATGGAATAAGCGTTGATAATGAAAGGTATGGTTTGATAGCCGAAAGATAGGGATAATATCCGTCGGATACAACAAAAAACAGAACTTGGCGTTTAAAGAAACAATAAAATGCCGGGTACCAGAAATCGGATGACGAAAGAAGCGGTATTTTCCGCCTGAGTTTTGATGCTGGAATCCGCTTTTATTTTTAGCAGAACAAATAAAATTACCTACATTTGTCCAGAACACTAAATTACGTATAATATGAACAGCGCATTCCTCCGTTTCCGGCTCCGCCAGGCAGGAAAGTTTATTCGTGAAATACCTGTTATCTATCTGGTTATACTGACAGGTATTTTACTGATAGCCGGAATTGCACTGTATCAGTTTACAAAAGATTTACATGGGAGCCTGATTATAGCGGGTATCCTGCTTGTTTTCCTTTCATTGATTCAATTACGGAGAAAAGACTATCATTTTATCTATCTTGCAGAGGAGAAAGCCTGGAAAGTATTCAGTATGGATTATCTCTTACTGTCCTTGCCGGTCCTTATCATCATATCGGTAAATTCATACTGGTATGTATCGCTGGCAATTATAGCCGGATGCATAAGTCTTGGTTTCATAAAACAGCCTTTCCACCGGACAAAAAAAGGAATGAACTCTCCTAAATGGATACCGGCGGAAGCCTTTGAACTGCGGTCAGGGATACGGCAATACGGCGGTTTATTACTGATCCTTTATGTGAGTGCATGGATAGGCCTGTTGTTGCCTTTTGCTTCTTTGGCATCGCTCTGGTTCTTCACAGTCATAGTATCCGATATATTCAGATTTTCAGAACCAGTACAGATACTTTGCTCACAGGAGCGTCCGGTCAACAGGTTCCTGCACGGAAAGCTTCGTTTAAATTTGAAGTTATTCTTATGTGCAACAACTCCTGTTTGCACAATATATACACTTTTATATCCGGAGCATTGGTGGTTCATCCTCACCTTTCTGGCTGCGGTTTCCCTGAACATAACACTGTTTATTATAAATAAATATGCCCATTATCTGCCGAATACAAAAATAACAGGAGGACAGGTACCCATAACAATAGCCGTAATAAGCATTTTCTTTCCGGTTCTTTTACCGGTAGTCTTGTTTTTCCTGGTCAAAAACTATCTGGCTGCGCGCCGGAATCTAACAACTTATTTATATGCTTACAATCCGGAATCTACAAGTAGAATATAAAAAAGAATTTCCTGTACTGAAAGGGATCGACTTATCGATGGAATCAGGGAAAATACATGGTCTGGTCGGCCTGAACGGTGCCGGAAAAACGACTTTGCTGAATACGCTGTATTCCTTCATCCGTCCATCCGCAGGCTCGGTCAGCTATAACGACAGATCTCTGAAAAGGCAGGATATTGCCTATCTGGAAGCAGAGAACTACTTTTATCCTTATATGACAGGGCGCGAATATCTGGATCTTTTCCCGGCCGGCAAAAACGGCTTTAAAACAGACAACTGGCAACAACTTTTCCATATTCCGTTAGACGATATAACGGAGAACTATTCAACCGGGATGAGAAAGAAACTCGCTTTGCTGGCCGTTCTGAAGCTGGATAAACCGATCGTTGTCCTGGATGAACCGTTCAACGGCCTGGATCTGGAAAGTGCCCATATCCTTTCGATAGTTCTGCAGCAATTCCGGGAAAAAGAAAAAACAATATTAATTACTTCTCATATATATGAAGCACTGATGCCCTTATGTGACTATATACATCACCTTGAAAACGGGAATATCGAAAAGAGCTATTCCAGGGAACAATTTGGAATATTACAAGAGTTATTGCATTCTACAATAGAAGAACGGACAAATGAACAAATCAGAAATCTTTTGAAAAATAACGAATAACTACACATATTAAGACTACACCTATTTGTCTTAATATCTTTTTAAGATAAAAATGACATAGTTCTTAGAAGACTACGGTTCATTTTTATTTATTCAATTATCTCTTTTTTATAAAAGTATTCCTAGAATCGTATATACACCTATAAATTTGCATGTTAGCAAGTAACAATCATCTTTTCAATTCTCTTATTTTGGAACGAGGAACTAAATGAAATAGCTGCCAGTACCAAAAAAGTAGAACTCATTTACAAAAAAAGAGATTCCAGAGACAATTCAATGCATTAAAAACAACTACAGTTAACCTCTAATTTTACATAACTGAAGGATGCTTCTAAAACTCTTCTAAATTATTTTCATAAACTCAATATTTTCCAGTCGTTTAACTTATATATTTAATTACAGTGCAAATATAAATAAATATATTTAATATAAAAGGCTAATAAATTAAATATTTCACCATCATATATATTTAAAAGAAAAATAATCATTTACAGATGTCATTTTGAAAGAAAAGCGTATAAAAGTCAAAAGAGAGTATATATTCGTCATTCTCTTTGATAAACAAATACTCCGATCGCTTCTCAGAGACCGGAGTATCAATTTTATTGTATTATAAAGTTTTATATATGATACTATTGTTAATAAAAATATTAATTAATAATGAATCATTCCCAGCATCTTACTCCGTGAGAGTAGGCATGCTCCCAGTGCACCGGCACGTTCGCCCAGTCTGGAGACTTTGATTTCGGTATCCTGAGAAACCAAATTAAGAGAATATTTCCGTATAGCGCTTTTAATCGGCAGACTGATATATTCGCTGGTCAAAGACAAAGTTCCGCCGAGCACAACCAACTCCGGGTTGAAGATATTCATAAGTCCGGCTATTCCGCGGCCCAGCTTCTCACCCATCTCTTCCAAAATTTCGATACAAAGCACATCTTCTTTCTGAATCGCCTCTATCATGTCGACCATTTTTATCTTCTCTTTCTTTTCTATTTTTTCAGCGAGTATAGTACTGCTACCTTCCCGGTAGCGTTCCAGTAATTTACGATGCAGGGCAGAGCCTGATGCTTCAGTTTCAATACATCCCTTTTTACCGCAATGGCACAATATTTCGTTATCAAAGAAACAGAAATGCCCGAATTCACCGGAAAAGCCGGACTTACCATAATACAACTCACCGTTTATAAAGATAGAAAGTCCTAGTCCCCATCCCATATTAATGAACAATATATTTTTTTCACCCTTCACGACACCCTGCATATATTCACCATACATCATTGCACGGGTATCATTTTCGATATAAATTTTTATCTTAATGCGTTCTTCCAAAATCTGGGATAACGGTTTTTCCTCGAAATAAAAAATACTGTAGCTATAACCTGACACAGGGTTAACACGCCCGGAGATATTAACGCCTACCGCCAGCACTTTTTCACGAGGGACACTCAACCGGTCAATAAAATCGTTAATTAGATTACATAACATCTCCAAAGCCTCTGGCGTATTCTCCAATGAATACGGTATATTTTCTTCCACGCGCAGCTTGTCTCCTTTGAAATCGACCGCTGCAATATTAATTTTACTCCGGAAAACATCCACTCCGACAAAATAACCGGAAACCGGATTCAGACCATAGATATTCGGCTTACGCCCCCCATTTGTCTCCTGTTTTCCAAAATCCAGGATATAACCGTCGTCCAACAATTCTCCTACCAGCTTCGTTACGGTAGGAATACTTAAATCCATTTCCTTGCACAACTCTGCTATGGTGGCATCGCCATTGGCTATATAATAATGTATAATCTTCTTTTTTAGTAAAGCACTACGATTGCTATCGGCCGTGATAAGGAATTTTGTATTCATGGTGTTATTTTTTTGTCTACTGTAATTTGAATAAACAAAAGTAGATAAATATTTTTCAAATATTCCCCGGAGTAAATAAAAAAAATATGTAACATCTGTCCTTACAAGGCCAATTTATACGCCAAAAACTGTTCTTCCATTCAAAAACAGGGTCTCCTTTTAATTAAAAAAAACATAGAATATCATAGTCTTCTAAGAACTAAGATGCAAAAAGAAAGCATCCCGGCATACTTACAAACAGGATTCTCCGGCATCCCCATAAGGGAAGGAATATCATAACAATATTGTATCACCTAATAAAATCTATGCGAATGAAAAATTCATGAATCACAGAAAAAACAAAGTCACACAAAAAGATGCAACGTTCTTACGGCGTGAATATTACGCCGGACCACAGGATTTGCTCTCCCTGCAAATCTGACTTGCTGAAAAACAAACACAAACAGATTATCAAATGGTGCAAACCATCTAAAATGTCCAATTAATAAAACAAGTATCATGAAGAAAAAAGCCTTCATTTTTCTACTTATTTTCTTGTTGCCAGCAATAGCTTGGGCACAGGAGAAAATGAGTATCCAAGGAGTCGTTTATGACGATTTAGACATGACTATTCCAGGTGCGTCCGTTGTTGTAAAAGGAACAACCACCGGAACAGTGACCGATATTGACGGGAAATTCACAATCCAGGTAGCAAGAGGAGCCACTCTTGAAATCTCTTTCATCGGATATAAAACACAGGAAATCAGGATCACCAATGCACAACCGCTAAAAGTTGTCTTGCAGGAAGATTCACAGACGCTCGATGAAGTCGTTATCACGGGTTATTCGGGTAAACAGCTTCGGTCCAAATCGACAAACTCTATTGCCAAGGTAGCCAATGAAAAACTGACAACAGGAGCTTATACCAATCCGGCACAGGCATTGTCGGGAGCTGTTTCTGGGTTACGCGTCATTCAGGCATCCGGTAGTCCGGCCGCTACTCCGACAATTATTCTCCGCGGTGGTACGAACCTCGACGGAACAGGCTCTCCGCTTATCATTGTCGACGGACAGGTTCGCGGCAGCCTGAGCGACATCAATCCGGAAGACATTGAAGACCTCCAGGTAATGAAAGATGCCGGTGCCACCGCCATTTACGGTGCACGTGCCAACGATGGGGTTATCCTTGTCACTACTAAAAAAGGGAAATCAGGAAAATCTGAAATTAATTTCAAAGCCAAACTAGGCCTGAACTTCCTGAACAACCCATACGAATTCTGTAACGCCGAAGATTATATATACTGGATGCGTACCGCTTACTCCCGCTCTTCCAATATGTGGCAACGAGCCGACGGAAGCGGCGTAGGCTATGTTTCATCCGCATCTCTGACTTCTGCCTCCCCGCACGGGACCGGCAATAAATATTTTGCAGCAGACGGTGTAACTCCGTTGACAAATGACATGGCTGCCGTTTACAGCACAATGTATCTGGACGACACCAACAGGTTTCTGACGGGAAAAGGCTGGAAGACCATGACCGACCCTGTCACCGGCAAAGAACTGATATTCAAAGACACAGATGTCAGAGAATATAATTTCAACACACCGGCCCTGACTCAGGACTACAATATCAATATGTCGGGAGGTAACGACAAAGGCCATTATTATGCAGGTTTGGGATATAACTATTCGGAAGGACTTCCAATCAATACCTTCTACGAAAGATACTCTTTTGTATTCAACGGCGATTATAAAATCAAACCATGGCTGACATCCTACTCCAGCTTAAACTTTACCCGCGCCAATTGGGAAAATCTTCCGGGTTCTGCTGTTTCCGAATATAATTATTTCGGACGTATCCTTTCAACGCCTCCTACGGTTCGTTATGAAGACGAAGAAGGAAATCCGCTACTGGGACAACATTATCAGGATGGCAATCAACAATACCAACCGGAAAAGTTTATCCGCGACAACCAAAGCGATAAATTCACAATGAACCAGAGTTTCAATATTGACTTCATGAAAGGTCTTTCTTTGAAACTTTCAGGAAACTGGTATTATGAAGAAGAATTACATGAATCATTTAACAAAGACTTCTATCAGACACCGACCGTTATCAATACAACGCGCTCTACCTCTTCCGACTGGTACCGCAAATTCGACCAGACATACAATGCCGTATTAAATTACAGCAATCAGATCACACCGGACCATTATCTGGACGCAATGATCGGTACGGAATATTATGATTCTTACAGAAGATACCTGGGAGCCTCCGGTTCAGGTGCTGCAACCGATGATTTCGGTGATCTGGAACTGACAGACAAGGGAGAAAACAAGCGAAACATCGATACATATCATACCAAAGAACGTATCATGTCTTACTTCGGTCGTGCTAACTACGACTATCAAAGTAAATACCTGCTCTCTGTTGTTATGCGTTCCGACGGATATTCCCGCCTGGTTGACAACCGCTGGGGTATTTTCCCGGGTGTATCTGCCGGATGGGTATTTTCTAAAGAAAAATTCATGCAGAAATATTCCGATATCCTTTCTTTCGGTAAACTGCGTACCAGCTTCGGTCTGAATGGGAAGGTAGATACAAACCAAATCGGATATTATACTTTGCAAGGTTCCTACAGTACTTCTTCCAAATATGACGGTAACACCAGCTACGTTATAGGAAGTATACCGAACCCGGGACTAAGATGGGAAAAGTCGAGAACGATAGAAGCCGGTCTGGATTTAAGTTTCCTTGAAAACCGCCTGAATGCAAACTTCACTTACTACAACCGTCTAACTTCCGATAAATATGCAAAAATCAGCTTACCGTCATCTTCGGGTATCAGTTCTATTCTGACAAACAACGGTAAAATCCGTAACAAAGGTATCGAAATAGACCTGAGCGCGAAGATTATCCAGACTAAAGACTGGAACTGGACTGTCGGTGCTAATATCGCTTACAACAAAAATATCATTGTTTCATTGCCTAACAACGGATTGGATAAAAACCGTCAGGATGCATTCCAGGTATATAGCGGCAAAGGCGACGAGAAAATATGGGTAGGTGGTTACCAGGAAGGTCAGGAACCAGGTTTTATGTATGCTTTCCAGGCAGACGGGATCTACGAAAGCTGGGATGAAATCCCCGATTACCTGGAAGACAGGGGTGGCGGCGCATCCGCATGTGTCCTTTATGGGAAGAAATCATGGGAAGAACTGGCCGACAGCGAAAAAGGGACTGGTGAAGAAGGCGCTTCCAAAGTAAAAAAATTACCAATTCAACCGGGCGACGTAAAATGGAAAGACGTAAACGGAGACGGTGTAATCGACCAGTACGACATGGTAAAAGTAGGCAATACAAAACCTCGCTATACAGGAGGATTCAATACGAATCTCAGCTGGAAAAATCTTCGCCTTTACGCAGCATTCGACTTCGGTCTGGATTATAAAATTTACGATCAGACAAGCAACTGGTTCCTGGGCTGTATGCAAGGTTCATACAATATGACTACAGACGTGAAAAACACTTGGTCGGAAACAAACCCCAACGGCACCTTGCCCAAATACTATTGGGCAGACCAGCTAGGTAAATCAAACTATTACAGAAGATCGACAATGTTCTGCTACGACGGCAGCTACCTCGCAATCCGTGAAATATCACTGGCATATACTTTACCCAAAAACTGGGTACAGAAAGTCATGTTGCAAAATGTGGAAGTATCCGTTACAGGACAAAACTTAGGATATATCACCCAATGTGCGTTGGTTGCAACCCCTGAAACTTTAGCAGGTGTGGCAGGTTCCGGATACGCTTTACCACGTACCCTCCTGTTTGGAATCAGCGTTACTTTATAAATAATTAAACATTCTAATTTCGTTAATTATGAACTTAAAAAGAACAATTATAAATACTTGTATAGCTGCCAGTGCAATGCTCTATACATCATGCGAGCTGGACCTTGTACCTCTCGATTACTACGGAAGCGGAAGTTATTGGAAAACCGTTCCCCAGGTAGAATCTTATATGAACGGGATACATGTCGACCTACGGGCCAGCAATTTCAACAGACAGTTTTTGCTTGGGGAAGCACGCGGAGGAACAAGCAAATCCGGAACGTCTTCCCTAATTACCTCTATCAATTACGACCGTATCAAAGAAAACAATCTGGATGCGGATAATACAGGTATCAGCGGCTGGAATAACATATACGGCTATATCTTCGACTGTAACCTGTTGATACAGGAAGTGGAAGGAACGGCTTTACAATCGGAAAACGCCTCTACCATCAATTATCTGCTGGCACAGGCATACGGGATTCGTGCACTACATTATTTCACTCTTTACAGGACTTACGGTGGCGTACCACTTATCGAACGTGTGAAAGTGCTGGACGGACAGGTCGATGTGGAAACACTTTATACCCCACGGGCCTCTGCTAAAACCATTATGGATTTTATTAAATCCGACCTCGCCAAATCTCTTGAATACTTCGGGACGGATGAAACGATTAAAGGGAATAAATCCTACTGGTCGAAAGCCACCACCACTATGTTGGCAGCAGATGTTTATTTGTGGAGCGCCAAAGTGGCGCTGGATGACCAGACGCCCGCATCCGATGACCTGTCGAAGGCAAAAGGTTATCTCAGCACAATCCTGAATGACTCACGCTTCGGGCTTTGCGACAATTTCAGCGAAATATGGGATGTCAACAACAAAGGGAACAAGGAGATGATCATGGTTGCCCGATTCGCTGACGGAGAAGCAACCAACCAGGCAAGTGAATTCGTATATGCGCAACCCAACTTCGTAAATACGGTTTACGGACGCCACGGAAACCTTATCACCGGTGACACACTCGAACTGAAAGGTAGCGGCTGGCAGAGAAACGAGTATGAACTTGGCTTATGGCGTGCATACGATGCCGAGGACACTCGCCGCGACGCAACATTCCTGGAGTATTATCTGGCAGACGGCTCCTTAATGGGGACAGTTCTGAAAAAGAACCTAGGCTATGTCAACTCCAACAATACCCGCGTTTTCTGCGGTGACGAAGCTATCTACCGGTATGCCGATGCCCTGTTAATGATGGCAGAAGTAGCCAATATGGAAGATGGTGATGTGGCAATTTACCTGAATCAGATTCGCAAACGTGCCTATGGTCCGAACTGGAATGAGGCAACATACGGATACACCAATGCCGATTTCAAAACAAACGAACTGGCTATCCTGAAAGAAAAAGACAAAGAGTTTGTAAACGAAGGCAGACGCTGGTTTGATATCTGCCGTATGAAAGACGGAAAAAACGGCAAACCGTTGGCTTTCTCAGCAGAAGCCGGTTATAAAGGAACAAGTGCTGTTCTGAAAGAAAGCGAAAGCCACAAACTGCTCTGGCCAATAGATGTAAGCACAATGAATGCCGATGATTTGCTGGAACAGACTCCAGGATACTAGATTTTCAACATAATTGATAGTTAGAATTTAACTGAACCGATTCCAAAGGTCGCCATAATCAAACAGGATATGGCTTCCTTTGGAATTCGTATTAAAAGAATCAGAGAAATACCAAGAGGTTGATTAAGAAAATTATTTCCAATTCACACCAATATTATTAAATTATTTTATTATATTTGCCTCATATTTAAAATAACACACATAACAACTATTAAATACTGCGTACCATGGAAAAGATTAAAGGTCTGATTGATGCCCCTTTTACTCCGTTTTATGAAAATGGAGAAGTGAATTACGAACCCATTGAAGCCTATGCCAAACTTTTAGCCAACAACGGTTTGAAAGGTGTTTTCATCAACGGCTCATCGGGCGAAGGCTATATGCTGACGGAAGAAGAGCGTATTAAACTGGCCGAAAGATGGATAGAAGTTGTGCCGGAAGGGTTCAAAGTAATCGTACATGTAGGTAGTACTTGTGTAAAGACCAGCCGCAACCTGGCTGCCCACGCACAAAAGATCGGAGCATGGGGGATAGGCGCCATGGCTTCTCCGTTCCCTAAAGTAAACCGTGTGGAAGAACTGGTGAAATATTGCGAAGAAATTGCTTGCGGGGCACCGGAACTGCCTTTCTATTATTATCATATTCCGGCATTCAACGGCGCATTCCTTTCAATGGTAGATTTCTTAAAAGCTGTAGACGGACGCATCCCTAATTTCGCAGGAATCAAATATACCTATGAAAGCCTTTACGAATATAACCAGTGCAGGTTATATAAAGACGGCAAATTCGACATGCTTCACGGACAGGACGAAACTATTCTGCCCTGCCTGGCTATGGGTGGCGCACAAGGCGGCATCGGCGGAACAACCAACTATAACGGCAAGGAACTGGTCGGCATCATCACAGCCTGGGAAGCCGGAGACCTGGAAACAGCCCGCGAAAAACAAAACTTCTCACAGGATGTGATTAACGTAATCTGCCATTACCGCGGAAACATCGTAGGAGGCAAGCGTATCATGAAACTGATTGGTCTGGACCTGGGCAAAAACCGTACACCGTTCCAGAATATGACCGATGCCGAAGAAGCGGCTATGAAAGCTGAACTCGAAGCTATCAATTTCTTTGAAAGATGTAACAAATTCTAACGACTATGGAAGCAAAAACAAACATATCCCAACCGGCAGAATATCTGGGTTACTGGGAAGAAACATACAAAAACGACCTCGTGAACGATGTCATGCCTTTCTGGCTGAAATACGGCATCGACAAAGAGAACGGCGGTTATTTCCCCTGCCTCAACCGGGACGGTTCCCTGATGGATTCGAACAAATCGGTATGGTTCCAGGGACGTTTCGCTTTCATCCTGGCCTATGCCTACAATCATATAGAGAAACGTCAAGAATGGTTGCAGGCTTGTAAGAATGGCATTGATTTCATCGAGAAATATTGCTTCGACACGGATGGCCGCATGTTTTATGAGGTGACGGCAACCGGCGTTCCGGTCCGCAAAAGAAGATATGTCTTTTCCGAAACTTTTGCCGCTATCGCCATGGCGCAATATTCCATCGCATCGGGAGACAAAAGCTATGCGGAGAAAGCAGTCAACCTCTTCAAACAAGTCCTTCATTATAAAAATACACCGGGATTGCTTGAACCTAAATTCCGCGAAGGCTTCGTCGCCAAAGGGCATTCCTTATGCATGATACTGATTGATACGGCCGCCCGCATCCGCGAAGCTATCGACGATGAAATACTGACAAAACAGATAGACGAGTCCATCAGCGAACTCCGCCGCGACTTCATGAAGCCGGAATTCAAAACAATCCTCGAAACAGTCGGACCGAATGGCGAATTCATCGACTCCATCCCCGGACGAACCATCAATCCGGGCCATTCCATCGAGACAGCCTGGTTCATCCTGGAAGAAGCCAAGTACCGCAACTGGGACCCGGAATTGAAAGAAATGGGACTGACTATCCTCAACTGGGCCTGGGAATGGGGCTGGGACAAAACATACGGTGGAATCACTTATTTCAAAGACTGCAAGAACCTTCCGCAGCAGGAATACTGGCACGATATGAAATTCTGGTGGCCGCAATGCGAAGCCATCATCGCCACACTTTATGCCTATGAAGCTACCGGCGACAAGAAATACCTTGAAATGCACCGGATGATTAATGAATACACATACGCCCGTTTCCCGGACAGGGAATATGGGGAATGGTACGGCTATTTCCATTATGACGGGACATTGTCACAGCCGGCCAAAGGTAATATGTATAAAGGCCCGTTCCACATCCCCCGGATGCTTCTGAAATGTAACCAGCTTTGTAAAGAAATGCTTTCAAAATAAACGATATGAGCAATAAGAAAATCTATCCCTGGGTAGTTGTCGGCCTGTTGTGGGGCGTAGCCTTACTGAACTATATGGACCGGCAAATGCTCTCCACCATGAAAGACGCGATGATGATAGACATCACCGAACTGGAATCGGCAGCCAACTTCGGCCGCCTGATGGCCGTGTTCCTGTGGATATACGGATTCATGAGCCCTGTAGCGGGAATGATAGCCGACAGGGTAAACCGCAAATGGTTGATCGTCGGCAGCCTGTTCGTCTGGTCGTTCGTCACGCTGATGATGGGTTATTGCACCACTTTCAACCAGATTTATTTCCTGCGCGCCCTCATGGGGGTAAGCGAAGCCTTGTATATCCCGGCAGGATTGTCGCTGATAACCGATTACCACCAGGGGAAAACCCGTTCGCTGGCAGTAGGCATCCACATGACCGGCCTTTACACCGGACAGGCTTTAGGCGGTTTCGGTGCGACAGTGGCAAGCGCCTTTACCTGGGAAACGACTTTCCACTGGTTCGGGATTGTCGGTATTGCATACAGCGTGATTCTTATTCTGTTCCTGAAAGATAAAAAAGACCATATCGTTCATAAAATCAAAGAGGCGGGCGCTGCCGTCGAGAATCCGGTGAAAGGGGCTCTCAAAGGGATGGGTATGTTGTTTACGAACATCTCTTTCTGGATTATCCTGCTTTATTTTGCAACCCCGAGTCTACCGGGCTGGGCTACCAAGAACTGGTTACCGACATTATTCTCCGAGAATCTGTCAATCGACATGTCGGAAGCAGGCCCGTTATCAACGATTACAATCGCTTTATCTTCGTTTATCGGAGTCATTGCAGGCGGTATCTTATCTGATAAATGGATACAGACCAACGTACGAGGCCGTGTTTATACCGGAGCTATCGGACTGGCATTGACCATTCCATCGCTCTTATTGCTCGGTTTCGGACATAACTTCCTGATGATTGTCGGCGGAGGCTTGTGTTTCGGTATCGGTTTCGGTATCTTTGATGCCAATAATATGCCGATACTCTGCCAGTTCATCTCACCACGTTACCGGGCTACGGCTTACGGTATCATGAATATGACCGGTGTATTTGCCGGGGCAGCCATTACAGACCTGCTGGGCAGATCGACAGATGCCGGCAACCTGGGGCACGACTTTGCCATGTTGGCAGGACTCGTCGCAATCGCTTTACTCATTCAGATTTGCTTCCTTCGACCGAAAGTGGCAAATATGACGGATTAGTTGAAAATAATATGATTATATTTGACTCAGTATTTAACAAACAACACATATAGAACAATCACCATGAAAAAAAGCATCTTTTATCTCTGTCTTCTATTCATCGCACAAACCGCCTTTGCAGCAGACAGCTTGTACGTAAGGGAACAGCAGATTCCTATTCTGATAGACCGTACGGACAATGTACTGTTGGAAATGCGTATTCCCGCTCAGAAGGGAGATGTATTAAATAACTTCACACTCCAATTCGGAGAAGAGACGAACCTGTCTGACATAAAAGCCGTACGGTTATACTATAGCGGCACGGAAGCGCCATCCAGGGAAGGCACGCACTTCAACCCGGTGACATACATTACCAGTTATACACCGGGCAAGACACGGGTAGCGAACCCTTCTTATTCTGTCAAACAAGATGAAGTTACCGCCCCGGCAAAGACAATCAGGCTGTCTTCCAAACAACCAATGATTAAAGGTCCCAACTACTTCTGGGTAAGCATCGAAATGAAACCGGAGACCTCTTTATTGTCAAGAGTATCCTTCACGATGCCGGAGGCCACCATCAATAACAAACCCGCAGCCATCGAATGGAAAGGGAAAGCAGAAACACCCCGCCGCGTAGGTGTCGGCGTACGCCAGGCAGGCGATGACGGCTCGGCAGCCTTCCGTATCCCGGGACTGGTTACGACCAACAACGGCACGCTTCTCGGCGTTTACGATATCCGTTACAACAGCAGTGTCGACTTACAGGAAATGGTCGACATAGGCGTGAGCCGCAGTACGGACAAGGGACAAACCTGGGAACCGATGCGCGTAGCCATGACCTTCGGCGAAACCGGCGGTCTGCCTCATGCACAAAATGGAGTAGGTGACCCATCCATCCTGGTAGACGAAAAGACAAACACCATCTGGATTGTTGCCGCCTGGACTCACGGAATGGGTAACGGACGCGCCTGGTGGAACTCCATGCCGGGCATGACTCCCGATGAAACGGCCCAATTGATGCTTGTCAAGAGCGAAGATGACGGAAAGACTTGGAGCGAACCTATCAACATTACTTCGCAGGTGAAAGACCCTTCCTGGTACTTCCTGTTGCAGGGTCCGGGACGCGGCATCACCATGCAGGACGGCACGCTGGTTTTCCCCATCCAGTTCATCGATGCGACACGTGTACCGAATGCAGGCGTGATGTACAGCAAAGACCGTGGCAAAACCTGGCATCTGCATAACCTGGCACGCACCAATACCACCGAAGCACAGGTAGCAGAAGTTGAACCCGGCGTACTCATGCTCAACATGCGCGATAACCGTGGCGGCAGCCGTGCCGTAGCCGTTACCAAAGACCTGGGCAAGACCTGGACCGAGCATCCCTCAAGCCGCAGTGCCTTGCAGGAACCGGTATGTATGGCAAGCCTCATCAAAGTGGACGCGAAAGACAACATCACCGGAAAGAAACTGTTATTGTTCTCCAATCCGAACACTACGAAAGGACGCAACCATATCACGATCAAAGCCAGTCTCGACGGTGGTCTGACCTGGCCGGCAGAACATCAGGTATTATTGGACGAAGACGAAGGATGGGGATATTCCTGCCTGTCCATGATCGATAAGGAAACAGTCGGTATCTTCTACGAGTCAAGTGTGGCACACATGACCTTCCAGGCTGTCAAGCTAACAGACCTGATTAAATAAATACGATGAAACAAAAGCTGTTCATAACGTTCATATTATGTGTATGGATACCGGTGGCCTATGCTGCCGGTATTCCGCACTTGCTTCCCTGGCCGCAACAGGTAGACTGGAACAAGCAAACGTTTTCCGGAAAAGAAATCGCCCTCCTGGCGGAAGGAAATACGGAGCAGATGGTTACGGCCTGGTTGCAGGAGAATAACATCGGCATCAACCCCACCAGCAAACACAAATTACAAATAAAACTTGTAAAAGAACTGCCGGAAGCAAAGCTGAACGCAAACGAAGCCTATAAACTGCAAGTATCCTCCCAGGGTATCACCATCGAAGCCACCACGGAACAGGGAGTGTACTGGGCCATCCAGACCCTTCGTCAACTAACGGAAAAGAAAGGGGACAGAGCCTATATCAAGGGATGCCGGATTACAGACTGGCCTGCCTTCCGTATCCGCGGATTCATGCAGGACGTAGGCCGCAGTTATATCTCCCTGGAAGAACTGAAACGGGAAATAGCCATTTTATCCCGTTACAAAATCAATGTTTTCCACTGGCATCTCACCGAGAACCAGTCCTGGCGCCTGGAAAGCAAAGTCTTTCCGATGATAAACGACAGCATCAACACAACCCGCATGCCGGGCAAATATTATACCCTGAAAGAGGCCAAAGAACTCGTTGCTTTCTGCAAACAACACCATGTGATGCTGATACCCGAACTCGACATGCCCGGGCACAGTGCCGCTTTCGAACGGACCTTCCGCCACGACATGCAAAGTCCGGAAGGAATGAAAATACTGAAACTGCTCATTGAAGAAGTCTGCGAAACATTCGATACGCCTTATCTGCATATCGGGACCGACGAAGTGGAGTTCACCAATCCCCGGTTTGTACCGGAGATGGTCGCATTCGTCCGGTCGAAAGGCAAAAAAGCAATCTCCTGGAACCCTGGCTGGCATTACCAACCGGGTGAAATAGATATGACACACCTGTGGAGCTATCGGGGAAAAGCCCAACCGGGAATACCGGCCATCGACTCCCGTTTCCATTATCTGAACCATTTCGATACCTTTGCCGACATCCGTGCTTTATACAACAGTACCGTCTACGGGGATACCGAAGGTAGCGATGATATGGCAGGTGTCATCCTGGCCGTCTGGAACGACCGCCTGGTACAACCGGAAGAAAACATGATACGGGAAAACCACCTGTATCCCAACATGCTCGCCATAGCCGACCGTGCCTGGCGGGGAGGAGGCTACGAATACTTCGATAAAGAAGGGACCAACCTGTCTTCCGAAGACAGCCGCGCATACACTTCCTTTGCCGAATTCGAACAACGAATGCTCTGGCATAAAGAGCATCATTTCAAAGGTTATCCGTTTTCATACGTAAAACAGACAAACGTGAAATGGCGCATCACCGACGCATTCCCCAATAACGGCGACCTGAATAGCGTGTTCCCACCCGAAACAGCCTTGCAAAACAGCTATACCTACGACGGGAAAACCTACGAAACAAACGAAACGATCGGTGCCGGAATCTATCTGCGCCACGTATGGGGCACACTCGTTCCCGGCTTTTACAAAGACCCGAAAGAAAACCATACCGCTTATGCCTGGACCTGGGTATATTCGCCCAAAGACCAGGAAGCTGGTGCCTGGATAGAATTCCAGAACTACGGCCGTTCGGAAATGGACCTGGCGCCACCGCAGGGCAAGTGGGACTACAAAGGTAGTCGCGTATGGCTGAACGACCAAGAACTGCTTCCGCCGGAATGGACTGCGACCCATACCGTAAAATCGAATGAAATCGCGCTGGGGAATGAGAACTGTGTTGCCAGGGAACCACTCAGAGTACACCTGCAAAAGGGATGGAACAAGGTTTTCCTGAAACTTCCCGTCGGAAAGTTCACGCTTCCCGAAGTCAGGCTGAACAAATGGATGTTCACATTCGTCTTTGTCACCCCGGACGGTGAAAAGGCGGTAGACGGCCTGGTCTATTCACCGGATAAAAAGAAATAAACAGACTATCATACAATGAAAAAAACTCTTTTACTATTATGCCTGTTACTTTGCACAACTGCCTACGGTCAGAATAAGATTAAGGTAGCTTGTGTAGGTAATAGCGTGACATACGGTGCAGGCATAGAGAACCGGGAGGTCAATTCTTATCCGGCTCAACTGCAACGCATGCTGGGAGACGGCTACGAAGTGGTGAATTTCGGTAAAAGCGGTGCCACGCTGCTCAACAAAGGACATCGCCCTTACTGCGAGCAGGAAGAATACAAAGCGGCACTCGACTTTGCCGGCGACAGGGTAGTCATCCATCTCGGACTGAACGATACCGACCCGCGCAACTGGCCCAACTACCGGGATCATTTCGTGAAAGACTATCTTTCCCTGATAGCGTCGTTCCGCAAAGCTAATCCGGATTGTCGGATATGGATTTGCCGGATGACACCCATCTCACACCGGCATCCGCGTTTCAAATCGGGTACCCGCGACTGGTACTGGATGGAGCAGGAGACAATCGAAGAAATAGCCCGACTGGCCAACACCGGACTGATCGATTTGCAGGAAGGACTCTACAACCGCCCTGACCTGTTACCCGATGCCCTTCATCCGAACACGGAAGGAGCCGGTATCCTCGCTAAAACGGTTTACGGGGAACTGACCGGCAACTACGGAGGTCTCCGTATGCCTGCTACGTACTCCGACAATATGGTCTTACAGCGGGAAAAACCCTTACTCATCTCCGGGACTGCCAATGCCGGTGAGAAAGTAACCGTGCAGATTGCCGGACAAAAGAAAGAGTCTGTAACCGCCTCCAACGGCAAATGGTCTGTCACGCTCGACCCGTTACAGGCAGGAGGTCCTTATGAACTGACCATCGAAGCCTCGCCCGCCACTGAAAAGAAAAGCAAAAAGAAAGTACCGGCTTCACAGAAACTGACCTATAAAGAGGTACTGGTCGGCGAAGTATGGCTCTGTTCCGGGCAGTCCAACATGGCTTTCCGGGTAGACGAACTGGCAGACAGCCAGCGTAAGGAACTACTCGAATATGCGGACAGCCAGCCACAGATACGTCTCTTCAATATGCAGCCCCGCTGGTATACGAATGCGGTGGAATGGGACATTTCTGCCATGGATTCCCTCAACCGCCTGCAATATTACCACGACACCCGGTGGACACCATGCAACGAACAGACAGCCGATAAGTTCTCGGCCGTAGCCTTTGCCTTCGGACGGATGTTGTCGGACAGCCTGCAAGTTCCGGTCGGACTCGTCCTGAATGCCATAGGGGGGTCGGGTACCGAAGCCTGGATAGACCGGAAAACACAGGAATTCGAATTTACCGATATACTGTACAACTGGACACAGAACGACTTTATCCAGGACTGGGTACGCGGTCGTGCGGTTCTCAACACGAAGAAATCATCCGACAAACTGCAACGCCATCCGTATGAGCCTTGCTATCTGTACGAAACGGGAATCCAGCCATTGCAACAATATCCGATCAAAGGAGTCATCTGGTACCAGGGCGAATCGAATGCCCAGAATATCGAAACACACGAACGTTTGTTCCCGTTGCTGGTGGAAAGCTGGCGCAAAAACTGGGGAGAAGAGTTTCCGTTCTATTACGTTCAGCTATCGAGCATCGACCGTCCGAGCTGGACCTGGTTCCGCAACAGCCAACGTGAACTGATGGAGACGATTCCGAACAGCGGCATGGCCGTCAGCAGCGACCGGGGAGATTCGTTGAATGTGCATCCGGTATACAAACGCGAAATAGGGGAACGCCTGGCCCGTTGGGCACTCAACAAGACATACGGACATGCACTCACTCCGTCAGGTCCTTTATTCCGTTCAGTCGAATTCAGGGACAACGCCGCCTACATCACCTTCGATTACGCCGACGGCCTGCACACCTCCGACGGGCAACCGATACGCACATTCGAAATAGCGGAACACGACGGGCTATTCTTCCCCGCCCAGGCTGAAATAATCGATGGAAAGGTGAAAATCCGCAGTGAGAAGGTTACGAATCCGAAGCTGGTCCGCTACGGCTGGCAACCATTCACCCGTGCCAACCTGGTCAACAGCGATGAACTCCCGGCTTCAACATTCAGAACAAAGAAACAATAGTATCATGTACAACAAATCCATATTAACCGGATGTCTTCTCCTGCTGGCAGTCATGTTAGCCGGATGCAGTCAGCCACCAACATCTAAACCGAATCATATGATTACCTGTACCTGGAATAAACTACCCGATTTGCCGGGCATGGCAGACACCGCCTCATTAGGGGTTTCAGCCCCTTTTGTCGGCATCAGTAACGGAATACTGCTGGTTGCCGGCGGTTGCAACTTCCCCGACAAACCGGTCACCGAGGGAGGAGCCAAACGATATTACAGCGATATATTCGCCCTCGACCTTTCAGACAAAAACGCCCAATGGCAGAAAGCCGGCAACCTGCCTCTTCCTGTTGCCTACGGAGCCTCCGTCACGACGCCGGAAGGTATCGTCTGCATAGGGGGAAACAACAGCACCGATTTTTTAGCCGATGTCTATCTGCTGTCCATATCCAGGTCCGATGAAAAGGCACATATTTGCAAATTGGATACACTTCCCGTATCGATGGATAATCTTTCTGCGGCCTATATCGACCATACGATATATGTAGCCGGAGGAAATGAGAACGGGAAACCCGGCCATAGCTTCTATTCAATGAAACTGAACAAAAACCTCGATGGAAACTGGGAAAAACTGCCGGACTTCCCCGGTCAGGCACGCCTTCAACCGGTCTTAGCCGCCCAACAGTCGGCCGACGGAGTACGTATTTACCTGTCGAGCGGCTTTCAGCCCGTTTCCAAGGATGCGTATGGAAAGGATGTGGATGCAATTGTCTCTTCAGACATGCTCTCGTACCATCCGGCCACAAAAAGTTGGACTACGGAGACTAAATTGCCTCCAGTCAAAGGCCAAGTCTGGCGTACCTTCACCGGAGGTTGCGCAGTTGCTTACGGCGACAGTTCAATCCTACTTATGGGCGGCGTCAACTACGGCCGTTTCTTAACAGCCCTCAACCGTTCCATCTATATGGAGCGGGCCGAAGAAAGATTAGAGTTCGAAGGACTCGAAAGACTGATAAAAGAGGGAAAAGAGTACATGCATTATCCGGTGGAATGGTACAAATTCAACACATTCCTCTTACAATACAACACATTTACCAAAGAATGGACCGAGCTGGGAGATTACGAACAGTTAGCCCGTGCCGGGGCAGGAGCCGTATTGAAAGGTGACAGCCTGATCATCGTCAACGGTGAACTGAAGCCGGGTATCCGGACACCGCAGGTGAATTGCGCAGAGATTAAATAGTTCTACATAAAGTTTCTGGAAACAATCTGCCATCTGTCACCTCTTCCCATAAACTACTATCAATCAACAAATATAAGGTTGCAGATACATTCTTTTCATCTGCAACCTTATCTGTCATCAGCCACCAACACAGATGCTCCGAGTAAGAACTAACCCGAATATAGTATACAACTAACTTCAAAGTAATAAGGAACTAGCCCGAAAGTCCTTACCCACTAAAACTACCCTGTACAGGATAATCGACCAGAGTGTACAGGATAGTTACGCAAGGTGTACACCTTAATAAGCCAGGGTGTACAGGGTAATAATACAAAGTCATGACCCGAGGATTAGTTTCTCCCTTAGTTGACGCTAAAAGATGCCAGGGTTGGATATAGTTTGCCTCCGGTTTATATCATATCCGAACAAGGCGAAATCCCCCAGACACGGATCATCCGGGAATACCTGCTTTAAGGCTTCGGTAATCTCGACAGCGGTTTTGAGGGTAGCATTCTTTTGCTCGGTCAATCCCAGTTCCAACGAAATCTGATGGACGTGGGTATCTAAAGGAATGATTAACTCATGCGGTTTGATGGCTGTTTCCCAGATGCCGAAGTCGACAATACCGTCTTTCCGGACCATCCACCGGAGGAACATGGCAAGACGTTTACAGGCAGACGTCCCCGTCAGTACGGGAATCCCTTCGATTCCTGAGAAAATATCCTGTATCTTTGTCACCGGATTCGGATAAGGACTGGCAGACAAAGCATCTTCCAGCGAGTCATATTCTTCATAAATACTTTTCAGCCGGTCGCACAACTGACGTAGATGGGAGTAGGTGTAGAAACGGTAAAAAGTATCTCTCTTACCGAGTTCTACCGAATTTCCCGCCAAGTTCTTATATCCTTCATTCCTAATCCAACGGTAAGGACTAGGGCCCATTGCATCATGCAGTTCGTTCGCTTTCCGAAGGATCAGTTCCCTGCGTCCGTAAGAAATCCAGGAGGTAATAAAAGCAGACACCTCAATATCCCTTTTCTCCGTGTACCGATGGGGAAACTGGACAGGGTCGTCCTTGATAAAACCGCTAACATTATATTCATTCGCCCACCGGCGGAGTTTTTCTTTTATTTCTTCATTCATACATTACTTCTTCTTCAGGAAATACTGCCGTTGTTCCTCCGGATAATGTTCGATGGCATAACGGAGAGCTGTGCGGGGGAGGTGTGTTGCATGCTTTTCGAGAAAGTCGGTTAATGTTTCCCGGTCTTTTTTGCCGACTTCGCGGAGCATCCAGCCCACCGCTTTATGCATCAGGTCATGTGTATGCGTCATCAGCTTTTCTGCCAATGCCAATGTATCGGTATATTCGCGGTTGCGGATGAAGGTGACGGTAGAAACCATAGCAATCCGCTGCTCCCACAAACAGTCGCTATCCGCCAGTTCATATAATCGGGTGCGGTCTTTATCCAGCAGGTAAAGACCTACCAGATGCGGACAGGTAACGTCTACCAGGTCCCAGTTATTGATGCGCCGGGCATTGCCCAGATAGAAATCATACAGCTTCTTCCGGTCGGCTTCCGAAGCCTTTTTGAATTGCTCGACGGCGATCAAAAGGGCACAAAGGCGCGCTTCGTGATATTCGCTATCCATCAGTTTCTGCAATTCGGGCAAAGGAGTTTGTTTGTTCGCCTTTGCAATGCTACGGGTGAGGGGAACGACCAATCCGAGGAATACATCGCCTTCGGCATACTGTCCCGGCCCCGTTTTAAAGAAACGTTGCAGGAAAACAGCCTTCTCCGGATTCGCCATCGAGAGAAGTTCGCTCAATACAAACTCCGCCGTCATGGACGCGTGACACGTGATACGGGACGGTCGCCTTCCAAAAATCCGATGACGTTATTACAAACCGTACGGGCCATGACGATACGCACATCCAGTGTCTGTGTTCCGATATGGGGAGTCAGGACGACATTATCCATCTCCAGTAATTCCGGCAGCGGATAATCGCCGAATTCAAAGACATCCAGACCAGCACCATGAATCGTTCCGTCCTGCAAAGCCTTCACCAGTGCCTGCTCGTCCACCAGCGGACCACGGGCCGTATTGATCAGGATAGCAGACGGTTTCATTTGCTTCAATTCTTCCTCGCCGATAATATGATAGGTGTCAGGCGTATAAGGTGCATTCAGGGAGACAAAATCGGACTTTGCCAACAACTCTTCCATAGAGGCATACGTTACATTCAACTTCGTTTCTTCATCCACATACAATTGGCGGCGGTTATGATAGATCACTTCCATGCCACAGGCATTCGCACGTTTGGCAAGTGCTTTTCCGATACGTCCCATACCGATAATACCCAACGTCTGTCCGGTAATATTCACACCCAGATTTTCGAGTACGCCTATTTTCATTTCCTTGCCTAAAGTGCGCAACTTACGGTCGCATTCGGTAATGCGGCGGGCGGTATCGATCATCAAACCGAGTGCCAGGTTCGCCGTAGGGGCGGTCACCGGGTCCGGGGTATTGGCTACCGTAATACCTTTTTCCAGACAATAAGCCACATCAATATTATTGTAACCCACCGCATAATTGGCTACCATCTTTAAATCCGGTGCATGGTCGATCAGTTCTTTATTCACCGGGAAATCGAACATGGAGCACAATACATCATACTCCGGGATCATTTCGAATACTTCCTCATAAGTAAAATCTCTTCCGTCGGGAAAAGTTACATCATACTTGCTTTCCAGCTCCGTGAAGCCCTCGCGGAACATGTCGTAGGTTACTAATATCTTTGTCATAAGTCATTACGATTATTATTCGGGCAAAAATACAAATCTATCGTTAATAAATTCCTATTTTTGCAGGTATAATATCAAAAAGCAGTGGATGTGATTAGTTATATTCATGTATAGAAAAAAATTGAGTTATCTGTTTATAGTGACGGGAGTAACTAATTCCCCTCTTGAGAGGGGAGCTGGGTACAACCGGTCAATAATCGGATAGTTCAATTCTGGCAAATAGTGAACATTCAAAACTGACAAGAAATAAACGAACAAAATCAACCCTGCTTTTTAGCTTATGATAAATTATAACAACTAACATATGGTTCTGAACTACATCTGGATCGCTTTCTTTCTAATCGCTTTCGTCGTCGCGCTGGGCAAACTTATCTTTGCCGGAGATACGGCTGTCTTCACAGAGATTATCAATTCCTCTTTTGCGTCTGCCAAGACCGGATTCGAGATATCGCTCGGACTGACCGGTATCTTGTCGCTCTGGCTGGGTATTATGAAGATTGGCGAAAAGGGGGGAGTCATCCAGTCGTTTGCCCGGTTGGGGGCACCGGTTTTCAGCAAGCTCTTCCCGGGCATACCGAAAGAGCATCCGGTAACGGGTTCTATCTTTATGAATATCTCCGCCAACCTGCTGGGGCTGGACAATGCAGCGACACCGATGGGGCTGAAAGCAATGCAGCAACTACAAGAGCTGAATACTGAAAAGGATTCTGCCAGTAACCCGATGATTATGTTCCTTTGCATCAATGCTTCGGGGTTAACCCTTATCCCAATCACCATCATGATGTACCGGGCACAGATGGGGGCGGCCAATCCTTCGGACGTTTTCCTGCCGATTATGCTGGCGACATTCTCATCCACATTGGTTGCCATACTGGCCGTCTGCATCAAACAACGCATCAATATACTCCAAAGAAATCTGGTACTATTCTTCGGGGGCCTGGCTGCCTTTATAGGCGGACTGGTCTGGTTGTTCAACTCATTGGAACAGGAACAGGCTTCGCTTTATTCCACCTTGTTTGCAAACACATTATTGTTTACTATAATCTGCGGATTCATTATCAGCGGCATACGAAAAAAAATCAATGTGTATGACACATTCATAGAAGGAGCCAAAGAAGGCTTTAAAACGGCAATAACGATTATACCGTATCTGGTCGCCATATTGGTCGGGATAGGGGTATTCCGTGCCTCAGGAGCGATGGATTTTATCATTGAAGGAATCCGTATGGGTGTCGGTGCATTAGGGATCAATACTGATTTTGTCGGTGGCCTGCCGACCATCCTGATGAAGCCGCTTAGCGGAAGCGGTGCACGCGGAATGATGCTGGATGCGATGAATACCTATGGTGCCGATTCGTTTGTCGGACGGCTGGCTTCCATCGTACAAGGCTCGACGGATACGACTTTTTACGTAGTCGCACTTTATTACGGAAGCGTTGGCATCCGCAATACCCGTTACACTATACAATGTTCACTGTTGGCAGACCTGGTAGGGGCTATTGCCGCAATAACTTTGACGTATATATTCTTTGCCTGACAGCAAATTTCCGATTATCAAAATGTCACTACTATACCGGGTAAATCGGATTAATATGGCAGGTATTTGAAAATACTATATCGGGTAATATTTTTTAACATATCATTCAGAAAGACAAATAAGAATAATAATAGCATTATGACAATATCATTTTACGCAGAAGACATCGAACTTCCGGCCATCAAGAAAGAGGCTGTCAGCAACTGGATCAGGAGAGTTGCCGAAACATACGGTAAAAAGACAGGGGATATCAGTTACATCTTCTGTTCCGACGAAAAGATCCTGGAAGTAAACCGCCAGTATCTGCAACATGATTATTATACGGATATCATCACATTCGATTATACCAGCGGAAACAAGATATCAGGCGACCTTTTCATCAGTCTGGATACAGTAAAAACAAATGCGGAAAAGTTCGAAACTCCATACAACGAAGAACTGCATCGTACCATCATCCACGGAATCCTTCATCTGTGCGGCATCAACGACAAAGGGCCAGGGGAGAGGGAGATCATGGAAGAAAACGAAAATAAAGCACTGGCTATTTTGCCGGAAGAGTGCCGGGAGAGTTAATTCCGGCATTTTTCATCTGTTGTTTCTAATAAACCAAAATCAGAAACGCCATCCGACGTTAAACTGGATAACGCCATTATGATCTTTTCCCCTGAAAAGATTACTGCCACCCAAAGTATATTCTGACTCTTTAAAGATATAAGTACAACCTAAATTATAATTGACGGAAACGATTAATCCCATATCAAACGTGTAACCGGCACCCATGGAAAAAGAAAGATCACACGGACTCATATCATCCTTTATATTCCTCGAAACGGTTTTTGTTTCAAAAGGAGGGTAACCCAACGAATATTTGAAGTTGGTTCCTTTTGCCCGGACATTAATACCTAATTGCGGACCACCAAACATATGGAAACCTTTATACAAATAGAACTTTGCATAAATAGGAATATTTAAATAATCAATGTCCAATTTGGATGTTTCACCTTTATATTTATACCGGTATCCCTGCATGGAATAATAAACTCCCGGTTCCAGTGCAAACAATTTGGAAAAGCGGATTTCTCCGGCAACTCCGACATTTACACCAGGCCGCATATCCGCGAAACTTTCCGGGTAGGTATTAGCCAGATTAAACCCGATACGGGGAATAAAATGAAACTCTTGTGCAGATATCTGAATAGAGATAAGGGCAACAAACAAAAGGAGTACTAACTTTTTCATAACATATCTAATAACATTGTTAAATATATAGATGCCGGATATTACTAATATGTTGCATGAGTACTTAATTTTTAATGTATAAAGTCATTGAAGCAATAAAACTGGTAAATACTTCGTTTATTAATTAGTAGTCACTCAAAAACATATTATCATGAACACAACCTCTTTAAAACTCGGAATCCAAAAAGCTATCAATAATATATCTGAGATTTGGTTCCTGTTGATTTTGGCTGTACCGACTATTTTCGACGCAATCTTCGAAATAGGAAGCAAAGGGAAATGGACAATTCCTTTCATTCTTCTTTCAATAGCGGTCATTTTAATAAGCATACTTATCAAACAATTGATTCAAAAAACTGCATGGATAAGCCTTGTACTGGGAGTTGTTTTGTGTTTCTTTTCTTCATTTTTTATAGCAGCAGCCCTCTCCGAGTATGATGAATTTCCACTAGGAACCGAACCTAATGCCCTTTCATTACTTGCCTTCGGAACAATCGTCGGTGGAATATCATTCGCCTTGGCTATCAAAATGAGTTTCCAAGGAGCATACAAACTGTATACCGATTAACAGCAAAAATATCCTCTACAAACAAAAGTTTAAAATAAATCCTGATACTCATCAGAACTTGCCATTTACTCATTGTTCAAACAGATAAGAGTCTTTCGCCTATACTTTTGAACTGTAATCAGATTTTTCATTTAAATTTACAGTTATGAAAGCGAGACTCTTATTTTTATTCCTGTGCCTGACATGGAACGGCTGGGCGGAAACATTCGTCCCTTACAATCCCGACTCACTGAAAAAGGGAGATTGGATAACCCTCGAAACTGTCCATTACTATCCCTATATCGCTCCGGGGATTAAAGAAGAAATCCCCTGGAGGGCGGAGAATATACGCCGGATCACTATACAAGCAACTGTAGCAGAAAAAACAGACAAGTCCATTTCTATTGACTATACGCTGGATAACCTGTACGATTGCCATAACGCCAAAGAGAAACCCGGCTTTTATTATTTCGACAGCCGTTATCAGCAGGATTTTGCTTTCGAAAATAATACGTCAGACAAACAGATTTTACATGTCACGTACGACCGGAAAAGCCGGAAACCACTCGTATTCGATAAAGAGAACTCATCCTATTCCTATTCGAAAACGTATGTTCCTTTCGGAGTAAGATCGGAAAGATTATCCGATTATATGGCAATTACTATCCGCGACTCGGTTAACCTGGAACAGTTACTGACTCCGATAACCTACGATATCCTGACCAAATGGAAAACAGATGGAACTATCTTATTCGCACCGGATACACGGGTTGTGGATGCCTCATTTGCTCTTCCTCCGAATACAGAATTTACATGTAGTAATTATGGTCTCGATACATCTAAAGATTCGACTATTCACAAGAAAATATTTATCGCTTACCCGACAGAATATAAAGTAGGAGAACGAATAAAACTTCTGCTTACTCCGGGAGATTCCATTATTCAAGACAAAGAGGCATTTACGAATACACATACCTATCGTTACGAGGGACGAGGAAGTGAACAAAATAACCTACAATACAACACTCAACGATTCTCTTATTACAATTCTGAATACGGCAACATTTCTCCTAACGAGTTAAAAAAATCCTTCCAGCACCGTGATTCTCTTTTTCAAACTACCTTAGAAAAAGATTTTAAGAAAATGGATCCTTATTGGAAGAGAGTATTCGAATTATCGGAACAGTATTTCAAAGGAGGATTTATCCTACGGTGCTACATGTTTAAGAGCGACAAAGAAGCCTGGTATGATAGCAGTTTACTCGATTGGCAAGCTCCTCCTTTCGCATCAGTCAATCCGCTTATTGATAATGCCTACCACTTGAAGAATCCTTATTCAGCACATTACGGTTTTTTCCTGCATATGTATGCTACCTATAAAAAGCAGGAGCTCAAATCGGACAATCTGTGTCTGAACAAACAAAAAATAACTCCACAAGAAGACTATCTGCTAAATAAACAAATCTTCTCTGGCTATCCTAAATACTTTTTAAACGGAGCGAACCTAACAAGTTTGATGTATAGTAAGACACTACATGAAATAGAAGATGATTATAACGATTTTATCACTTCTTGTCCAGATACCAGCCTGACAAACGAAGTACAAAGAGTATACAATAAACTATTACCTTTCGAATATGGTAAGAATATCAAGGAAACCGGTCTGATCATAACCGACAGCCTACATTTGGTGAAAGGAAGCGATCGGAAATATATCCTGTTATATTTATCCGGCTATCATGGTCTCCCTGCACCCTATCTTCAAGGGGCACTCGACTTGAAAAAACTCCTTCAAGAGAAAGGATTGGCCTCCACTGTACAATTCGAACTTTATTCAGACTTTGAGCCCCGCAATGCTGAAGTGGTAAAGCCATTCAAAGCTATACCCGAAAAACAGTCACAAGATTTGATGTTTAAATCACGTTTTGGTGCCATAACTATCCTGATGCGTGAAAACGGGACTATTCTCTATCGGAGATTTGGAGGGTTGGAAACAGAACCTATTCTTGGATTAGTTCAAAAAGACCTGAACAGAGAAGACAAATCTTTCAACGATTTTATGAAAGGATTCAAGGAGGGCATTCTAGGTGCGCTCCTAATCGCAGCAATCATCGGTATCATATACTATTTCCGAAACAAAAACAGACAGAAGCAGGAACGTAACCGCCGCCATATCCGCGAACTCGAACTCCGTGCCATTCGTTCCCAGATGAACCCGCATTTCATCTTTAATGCACTAAGTTCGATACAGAATCTGATCAATCGCTCGGCCAACCAGGAGGCGAACAAATACCTGATCGATTTCTCACGTTTACTGCGCAAAGTTCTGGCTACATCCGAAAAGAAACTGGTTCCTCTCTCGGATGAGATCGAGCAACTGGAACTATATCTGAAACTCGAACAACTTCGTTATCCTTTCTCTTACTCGTTGACAGTCGATCAGAATATCGAGCCGGATGCAATCGAAATACCGGGAATGCTGATACAACCTTTCGTTGAAAACGCTGTTAAGCACGGAATCGCTCCGCGCGGTACGGGAGAAATCATAATTCGATTATCTTTGCAGGATCAGTTGTTGATAATCGATATCACTGACGATGGTCCCGGATTGAAAACAGAGGCAAATGGAGGCTTCGGTATCCGTGCCGTCACCAATGAGTTCGAAATATTAAAGACTTTGTACAATACGGAAATCGGTATTACGATCGAAAACAGACAGGAGAAAGAGTCTGTTTCCGGTTGCCACGTCCAATTATCCATTCCTCTATAAAAACAAAAATATGGAGACAAAAATAACTGCAGCAATTGTTGATGACGAGCAGGGGAACCGGGAAAACCTGCTCCGCATGCTCGGTACCTATTGTCCGCAAATCAAAATTTCGGCTATTTGCAGTTCAGTCACGGAAGCCCGTACCGTCCTGCCCGAAGCTAAACCGGATATCCTTTTTCTGGATATCCGGCTGGGCGACGATACCGGTTTTTCCCTCCTGGAAAGTCTGCCGGATATTCCTTTTGAAGTGATCTTTGTAACGGCTTACGACAGCTATGCGATCCAGGCTATCCGCTTCAGCGCACTCGACTATTTACTGAAGCCTATTGACCCGGAAGAACTGACACATGCTGTAGATAAAGCCGTCCAGGTCGTCTTACGAAAACAGGAAAACAAACGGATGCAAAACCTTCTGCAAAACAAGCGGGCACTGGATAAACAAAAGAAAATAGCCCTGTCAGTCGCCGATAAAATTGAATTTGTTGAAATCGGCTCTATCGTCCGTTGCGAATCGGAAAGCAACTATACCACTTTTTATCTTAAATCGGGAGAGAAGCTGATCGTATCAAAAACATTAAAAGAATTTGACGACTTGCTGACACCTTACAATTTCCTCCGTGTTCATCAATCACATCTGATCAATCTGGAAGAAATAAAAAGTTTCATCAAAAGCGATGGGGGATATATCCGTATGAAGGATGGTTCTTCCATCAGCATTTCCCGTCAACGACGGAATTATGTGATGGAAGTTTTAAAGCAATTGTAAGTCGTAGCGGCCCGGATTCCCGTTCACTCTTTATATTTCAGGTCGAAGCGTCCTTCTGTAATACGGTCTCCCTCAAAAGTCCCGCTGAATATCCCATCAGACATCCGGGTAATGTGGACTTTTCCATCTCCGATTTTTTGGTTATCAAAAGAGACATTCGTGTACGGAAGCGTTTCTCCCTGTTTGGGATTAGGTATTGAAAAGCGAAGGTAAGAATCGAAGCCGATTTGTGCCGAAACCGTCATACCGGTACTATCTTCCAGCTGAGTAAATTCAGCAACCGGCAAACCCCAGCGGCCACTTACAGATACCCAACCGTCAACCAGGCAACCAAATGTATTCGCACCGGTCGCAGTAGCCTCAGGCATAAGAGTGGGATCAACCGATTTATTCTCTTCACAAGCTATACAGAAAAAAAGCAAACAGATAAATACTATATGTTTCATAATGGTGTCTAATTAAAAATGAAAATTCATACCGAACAACAACGATAATTGAGAAAAGCAGCCGCCACCGCCATTCAATTCAGGTGACTCGACCTGCCATTTCTGACCATGGTATTTGACAGAATAGCTGTCCGAAGAGGTAACGATCCAATTCACCTTTGCAGAGATTCCTATATGTTGGGAAAAGAGATATTCACCGCCTGCTGATAAATTATAAGCGAGCTTGTTCATCGACACATTCCGCGGTTTATCGTACACCAAACTTTTATCTTTGTAAAGCTGGTATCCCAAACCCGTCGACAAAGATAAATTAAACTTCTGCTTGACGTAGAACAGGGCGATTTGTGGCGCAATGTAGTTCATCAGAATTTTATCGGAGCCTTCATCATGACTGTTTTTATACTGTCCACCCTGATAAATGAGACCGGGAGACAGTTTAAATGAATCGAAGATATATTTATCCCCCAGATAATAGTAGTTAACACCCCAGGAAACCCCGTTCCGCAAATCACTGCGATAAGCATCGGAGTTGTTTGTAATCCCGATCATCTTTCCCAAATACCAGGAGGGACCCGCATGGATGGTAAACAAGGATTTCCCGATCGACGCCTCCTGGGCAAATAACGAAAGGGTTGACATCAACAGCCCCAATAAAAACAAATACTTTTTCATAACATTCTTTTTAGACTTATATTAATATATGATGGACTATAGAATTTAAAAGCTGCATAGAAACATATAAAAAACATATTTAGGATAAAGCCACCAACAGATCTGCATCCGTGGAATCTTTAACGAAACAAAGCATAAGCAAAATATCCTTTGGGATGGTGGCTAAAAGGCGGAGTATGACTATCTTTGCAAAAGAAACAAAGAGAATTACGACAATGACTTTCAATTACGATGTGATCGTGGTAGGTGCTGGCCATGCAGGCTGTGAAGCCGCAGCAGCTGCCGCCAACCTGGGTTCAAAAACGCTTCTTATCACCATGGACATGAATAAGATTGCACAGATGAGTTGCAATCCGGCTGTAGGCGGTATCGCCAAAGGACAGATCGTCCGTGAAATAGATGCGCTGGGTGGGTATATGGGGATTGTAACAGACCGCACTGCGATTCAGTTTCGCATGCTGAACCGGAGCAAAGGTCCGGCTATGTGGAGTCCGCGAGCCCAGAGTGACCGTGCCCGCTTTATCGATTGCTGGCGGGGAATACTGGAGAACCTTCCGAACTTATATATCTGGCAGGATACTGTCCGCGAAATAATGTTGGACGGAGATACTGTTTGTGGGGTCAAAACCAATATGGATGTAGAATTCCGGGCAAAAAGCGTAGTCTTAACTAACGGAACGTTCCTGAACGGCCTAATGCATATCGGACGTACACAATTACGTGGCGGACGCATCTCGGAACCGGCAGCAACGGGGCTCACGGAACAACTGGTTTCTCTGGGAATTAAATCGGAACGGATGAAGACCGGAACACCTGTACGTATCGACGGTCGCAGCATACACTTCGATGAAATGGGCGAACAACCGGGAGAGAACGACTTTCATAAATTCTCTTATCTCGATTTTCAGCCGCGCCCGTTAAAACAACTTAGCTGCTGGACGACTTTCACAAATGAAGCATGTCATGATATTTTGCGTGAAGGTCTCCCCGACTCTCCCCTGTACAACGGACAAATCCAGAGTATCGGTCCGCGCTATTGTCCCAGCATCGAAACAAAGATCGTAACATTTGCAGATAAAACCCAACACCAACTGTTCCTGGAACCGGAAGGCGAAACAACACAGGAGTATTACCTGAACGGCTTCTCCTCCTCTCTCCCATTAGACATCCAGTTGCGTGCGCTGCAAGCAATCCCTGCATTCAGAGATATTCAAATCTATCGCCCGGGATATGCAATCGAATACGATTTCTTTGATCCGACGCAATTACATCATAACCTGGAAACAAAACAAATCCGTAACCTGTTCTTTGCCGGACAAATTAACGGTACAACCGGTTACGAAGAGGCAGGCGGACAAGGATTGATAGCCGGCATCAACGCACATATCAATTGCCACGGAGGCGAACCGTTTATCCTAGGACGCGATGAAGCCTATATCGGCGTACTTATTGACGACCTCGTAACGAAAGGTGTAGACGAACCTTACCGTATGTTTACCTCCCGTGCCGAATATCGCATCCTGCTCCGCCAGGATGATGCCGATATGCGCCTGACAGAAAAAGCCTACAAAATAGGTTTGGCTAAACAAGAGCGTTACGACCTGCTGACAGAGAAAAAAGAACACAGGGATGCTATTATCAACTTTGCAGAAAACTATTCCGTAAAGTCGCAATACATAAACGAAGGATTGGAAAAGCTGGGTACTACCCCACTCGCTCACGGTTGTAAACTGATCGACCTGATCCTTCGTCCGCAACTCACTTTGGAAAGCGTTGCCACCCTCGTCCCCGCACTCCGCACAGAGTTGGACAAGGTTCCTGTTTCACGCAAAGAAGAGATTATCGAAGCAGCCGAAATCCTGATCAAGTATAGCGGTTATATCCGGCGCGAACAGATCATTGCAGAGAAAATAAACCGCCTGGAGAATATCCATATCAAAGGTAAATTCGACTACAATTCGATCCAGTCTTTATCGACCGAAGCAAGGCAAAAGCTCACGAAGATCGACCCGGATACTATTGCGCAGGCAAGCCGTATTCCAGGCATCTCCCCCAGCGATATAAACATCCTACTGGTACTCCTCGGAAGATAAAACGCGAATTGTTCCACGTGAAACATTTACTTTAGGTAAAAGAAGCTAAAACACTGGGTATAGGACAGAAACAGTTAAACAAGATGAGTTCAGAAACGGAGAAACATATAAAAATGATACTTTCTATCTTGCCGGACAAGCCTGGTTGCTACCAGTACTTCGACGACAAGGGAACAATCATTTATGTAGGCAAGGCAAAGAACCTGAAGCGCCGTGTATCCTCCTATTTTAACAAGGAACACGACAGCAATAAGACACGTGTACTGGTAAAGCAAATCCGCGACATCAAATACATTGTTGTCAACACAGAAGAGGATGCCTTGCTACTCGAGAACAATCTGATTAAACAGTATCGCCCCCGATACAACGTCATGCTGAAGGATGACAAAACATATCCTTCGATTACCGTAAAAAACGAATATTTTCCCCGCATATTTCAGACCCGGAATATAGTAAAGGATGGCTCACAATATTACGGCCCCTACCCGTCCGTATACACTGCCAAAGTCATGCTTCAGATGCTGAAGGAACTTTACCCGTTACGTACCTGCAAATATCCATTGACACCGGAATCTATTGCAGCAGGGAAATACGAGGTCTGCCTGGAATACCATATCAAACGTTGCAAAGGGCCTTGCGTAGGTTTGCAATCTATGGAAGAATACCAGCAAAACATTTCCGAAATAAAGGAAATCCTTCGCGGAAATATCTCCCAGATCAGTAAACACCTCTATGAAGAGATGCAGGTTTTGGCCGGAGAACTGAAGTTTGAAGAAGCTCAAAAAATAAAAGAGAAATACGAAGTAATAGAAAACTACCGCGCAAAATCGACAGTAGTTACGCCTATGCTTCATAATATAGATGTATTCTCTTTTGCAGAGAATGAGAAGTCGGCTTATATCAATTTCATGCATATCGGAAACGGGGCGATCGTACAGGCTTATACTTTTGAATACAAAAAACGGCTGGACGAAACCAAAGAAGAACTGCTCAGCCTGGGTATCGTAGAAATGCGCGATCGTTTTAAAAGTACGGCACGCGAAATCATCGTTCCTTTCGAAATGGAAATGGAATTAGGTAATGTGACCTTTACGGTTCCACAGCGTGGCGATAAAAAGAAGTTGCTGGAACTATCTGAAATGAATGTAAAGCAATTTAAGGTAGACCGACTGAAACAAGCGGAAAAACTCAACCCGGAACAACGAAGCACACGTATTCTGAAAGAAGTGCAGGACGCTTTGCACCTACCCAAATTACCGATACATATCGAATGTTTTGACAACTCGAACATACAGGGAAGCGATGCCGTGGCAGCCTGCGTTGTCTTCAAAATGGCGAAACCATCAAAGAAAGACTACCGCAAATACATTATCAAGACGGTGGTCGGCCCCGATGATTACGCATCCATGAAAGAGGTGGTACGCCGCCGTTACCAGCGAGTCGTAAACGAAGGTTCCCCCCTGCCCGACCTGATCCTTACCGACGGTGGAAAGGGGCAAATGGAAGTTGTCCGGGAAGTCATACAAGACGAGCTTCATCTCGACGTACCGATAGCCGGACTGGCGAAAGATGGAAAGCACCGGACCTCTGAACTTCTTTTCGGTTTCCCTCCCGTTACGGTCGGTATGCCGATACAAAGCCAGATGTTCCATTTCTTTACACAGATACAGGACGAAGTGCACCGCTTTGCCATCACTTTCCACAAGGACAAGCGCAGCAAAAGCCAGACCCGCTCCGAACTGGACAGCATCAATGGAATCGGAGAAAAGACTAAAGTATTACTTTTGCGTCATTATAAGAGCGTAAAGAGAATACGGGAAGCCAGCTTCGATGAATTGAAGGAATTGATCGGGGAAGCTAAAACAAAAGCATTAATAAATGGTTTAAAGTAAACATACAAATGAGAACAGTTATACAGCGTGTACAGCATTGCTCCGTTACAATCGACGGACAACTCAAATCCAATATAGGAAGCGGGATGCTGGTATTGGTCGGTATCGAGGACCGCGACACACAGGAGGACATCGAATGGTTGTGCAAGAAGATTGCCAATCTACGCATTTTCGACGATGAAAACGGGGTTATGAACCGCTCTGTAATCGATACGGGCGGCGAGGTAATGGTGGTTAGCCAATTCACTTTACATGCCTCTACAAAGAAGGGAAACCGCCCCTCCTACATCCATGCCTCCAAACCGGACTTTGCCATCCCGATGTATGAATCATTCTGTGCCGAAATGGGATTGCAAATCGGCAAGAATGTCGCCACCGGAGTATTTGGCGCAGATATGAAAATAGAATTACTGAATGACGGGCCGGTCACTATCCTGATCGACTCGCAAAATAAAGAATAAGATGGCTGATATTACCTTGCAACAAGCCCAGGAGAAAGTGGACCAGTGGATCAAAACGTATGGCGTACGCTACTTCAACGAGCTTACCAATATGACGATCCTGACCGAAGAAGTTGGCGAACTGGCGCGGATCATGGCACGCACCTACGGCGAACAATCGTTCAAAGAAAGCGATAAAAACCGCGATCTGGGCGATGAAATGGCCGATGTGCTATGGGTATTGATCTGCCTGGCAAACCAGACCGGCGTGGACCTGACCGCAGCATTCGAAAAGAATATGCAGAAGAAAACCTGTCGGGACAAAGAACGACATATAAACAACAATAAATTATAATTTATGGCACACGAACACAATTGCAGCTGCGGTCACGACCATGATCATGAACATCATCACGATCATGAACACGAACACATGGACAAATACCATGAAGCGTTCGCCAAATTCGACCCGGCCGGAACGGAAGAAATAGTAGGAAAGCACGTTGCATCCATTCTGGAGAAACACGAAAAAGAGAACTTCACCCCCGAAGTCCTGAAACAAATCCACGGATGCATCGACCTGACTTCGCTGACCAGCATCGACACAAAAGAAAGTATCTGGAAACTGGTAGACCGGGTAAATGATTTCGAAGGTACCCGCCCCGACGTTCCAAATGTCGCTGCCATCTGCACCTATCCCCTATTCGTGGAAACAGTCAAGCAGGCATTGACGGCACAGGAAGTAAAGATCGCTTCGGTAGCTGCCGGATTCCCCTCCTCACAGACATTCATCGAAGTGAAGATTGCAGAAACAGCCATGGCAGTCATGACGGGAGCCGACGAAATAGACGTAGTGATGAACCTCGGTTATTTCATGGAAGATAACTATGAAGAACTGACTGAAGAGATACAGGAGATCAAAGAAAGCTGTCGCGAAAGCAAGCTGAAAGTGATTCTCGAAACCGGTGCCCTGGTCACTCCGGAGAATATCCGGAAAGCTGCTATCTTAGCCCTTTATTCAGGCGCAGATTTCATCAAAACATCCACAGGCAAGGGTTACCCCGGCGCAACCCCGGAAGCCGTTTATACGATGTGTAAAGTGATCAAAAAGTACCATTCCATCACAGGAAAGCAGATCGGTATAAAAGTATCGGGAGGTGTACGCACCGCCGAAGATGCTGTCAAATACTATACAATCGTCAAAGAAGTACTGGGCAACGACTGGCTGAACAAGGAACTGTTCCGTATCGGTGCCAGCAGCCTGGTTGAAGATATTGAGCACCGCCTGGGGAAATAAATTCATCTCCGGAAAAGCGATCTTAGAAAAAAGGGACGCGGATTACGCAGACGGGCGCAAAGAAACGCAGATAATTATTGTTCAAAAACAAAAAGTCTGTGTTCATCTGCGCCCGTCTGCGTAATCCGCGTCCCCTTTCTAAGATATCAGATACAACCAACGAACTTGGAAGCTATTACTTCTGCCGTTCCATAATATAATCGGCCAACGCCAGCAAACCTTCGCGGGCATCCGATTCCGGAAGCTGCATAAGCACCTCCACTGCTTTGTCGTGATACTCTTTCATACGCATTTCTGCATATTCAATACCTCCGTTCGCCTTGGCAAACTCGATCAAAGCATCAATATTTCCGGATGAGAAATCCTTTTCATTAATCACTTTCAAGAAAGACTCCACCTCTTCTCTCCTGCCACTTTCAAGTGCATGCAGCAAAGGCAGCGTCACCTTTCCCTCACGTATATCGTTACCGGTCGGTTTGCCGATATTCATTTCTTTGAAGTAGTCGAAAATATCATCCTTGATCTGGAAACAATACCCCAGATACTCTCCGAACTTACGGCATTTAAGCACCAGTTCCTGCGGAGCATCCGCCGAAATAGCACCGATCTCCGTGCAGGAAGAAAGCAGCGTAGCCGTCTTTTTCTTAATCACCTGCATATAGCAAGCCTCGTCGAGGATACTCTCTTCGGCCGTTTCGAGCTGCTTGATCTCACCTTCCGACAAGTCGCGCCCCAGGTTGGATACGATATTTATGATTTGCAAATTGCCTGTTTGAATAGAACGAATCAATGCGGTGGAAAGGATATAATCACCTACCAACACCGAAATGCGGTTATCGAAAATAGCATTCAGCGAAGGGACTCCCCTACGCTGCTTCGTCTCGTCGATAACGTCATCATGTATCAGGGTAGCCGTATGCAACAATTCAAGGAAAACGGCCGAATTGATCGTATGGTCGGTTACTTTTCCACAAGCTTTTGCTGTGAGAAGTACCAGTAACGGGCGGACATGTTTGCCACTGGCATGCAAGAGCTGGTCGATAGCTGATTGCAACCTATGCGTCTCACTACGAAGTGAATCCGCAAACTCATCGTTAAAGCGTTTAAACTCTTCCGCAACCGGTTGTTCTATTTTCTTTCTATCATTCATAATCTATCCAAAGATTCGCAAAAGTAACAAAAAGTATTGAGTAAGCGAGTTTTTTCGTACATTTACCGTCTATTGTCACCCTAAAACGTGTTAAAAGAGATGAAGCTATTCCTCATAGACGCGTATGCACTGATCTATCGGTCGTACTACGCATTTCTTAAAAATCCGCGTATCAACTCGAAAGGCATGAACACTTCTGCCATTTTCGGTTTTATCAACAGTCTGGAAGACGTTCTGAAACGCGAGAACCCGACGCATATCGCCGTGGCTTTCGACCCGAAAGGCCCGACCTTCCGTCACGAAGCCTACGAGTTATACAAGGCACAGCGGGAAGAAACCCCGGAAGTGATCCGGCAATCCGTTCCTATTATAAAGGATATTATAGAAGCATACAATATCCCTATACTGGAAGTCCCCCGCTTTGAGGCAGACGATGTGATCGGCACCGTATCGAAGCAGGCCGAGAAAGAGGGATTCGAAGTTTATATGATGACACCCGACAAAGACTACGGCCAGCTGGTATCCGAACATATATTTATGTACCGTCCCAAGTTCGGAGGCGACTACGAGGTGATGGGCGTCAAAGAAGTCCTGAATAAATACTCGCTGACTTCGGTCGACCAGGTGATCGACCTCCTGGGTCTGATGGGTGACAGTTCCGATAACATTCCCGGCTGCCCGGGTGTCGGAGAGAAGACGGCGCAGAAACTTCTCGAGGAATATGGCTCGATCGAAAATCTGTTGGAGAATACCGACAAGCTGAAAGGTGCCCTCCAGAAGAGAGTGACGGAGAATGCCGAACAAATCCGTTTCTCCAAATTCCTGGCAACGATCAAGACGGACGTCCCCATCCAGTTCGATGCCGCGAAATGCGTCCGTGAAAAACCGAACGAAACCCGTCTGACCGAGATTTACACGGAATTAGAATTCAGAACATTTATTAACAAAATGACAGGCGAAGAGAAAAAGTCCGCCCCCGCCCCGCAGAAGGTAGTAGCGAAAGGCCCTGTTCAAGGCAATCTCTTTGACTTATTTGCGACCGAGGAGCCGAGTGTTCCAAAATATTCGACTCTCGCGAACTTAAAAACGACCCTTCATGTATATAAAACCGTTGATACTGAAGAAGAAATGGTTAAATTAGGCCGTTTTTTAGCAGATCAGGATTTTTTCGCTTTTGACACGGAAACAGATGGCATTGACCCGCTTACTGCCGGATTGGTCGGAATGTCGTTCGCGGTGAAGGAAAACGAAGCCTGGTACGTCCCGGTTCCGGCCGACAAGGAAGAAGCAGCGAAAGTTGTCGCCCACTTCTCCCCTGCCCTCCAAAATCGCAAATCACAGAAAATCGGACAAAACATCAAATTCGATATTATCGTCCTCCGCAAGTATGGAGTCCGCGTGGCCGGTCCGTTATTCGACACGATGATCGCCCACTACCTGCTGAACCCGGAACTTCGTCACGGGATGGACTACCTGGCGGAAACGTATCTCAAATATAAACCTGTCCCCATCTCGCAGCTGATCGGTCCGAAAGGGAAAAACCAGCTTTGCATGCGCGACGTACCTCTCGCCCAGATCGCCGAGTACGCCGCCGAAGATGCCGACGTCACCCTCAAGCTCAAAAACTTCTTTGCCCCCGAATTGAAGAAAGCCGGTATCGAGTCTCTCTTCTTCGACATCGAAATGCCTTTAATATATGTATTGGTAGAAATGGAAGTGACAGGCGTCAAACTCGACACGGTTGCGTTGAAGCAGTCGTCGGAAGAACTGACCGCCGCACTCAACAACCTGGAAAAAGAGATTTACGAACTGGCAGGAGTCAAATTCAATATCAATTCCAGCAAACAGGTGGGCGAAGTCCTTTTCGAACATCTCAAGATCGAAGAGAAAGCCAAAAAGACAAAAACAGGCAGTTACAGTACGAGCGAAGATATTCTGGAAAAAATGCGTTCCAAACACCCGGTGGTAGGCAAGCTGCTGGAATATCGCGGACTGAAAAAACTGTTGAGTACCTATATAGATGCCCTTCCCGAACTGATTAATCCGGAAACAGGCAAGATCCATACCTCGTTCAACCAGACCGTCACGGCTACCGGCCGCCTGAGTTCGACGAATCCGAATCTCCAGAATATCCCTATCCGCGACGAACTGGGACGTGAGATCCGTAAAGCATTCATTCCCGACAACGAAGATTGCACCTTCTTCTCGGCGGACTACTCGCAGATCGAACTCCGCATCATGGCCCATCTGAGCCAGGACGAGCACATGATCGAAGCCTTCCGCAGCGGCGCCGATATCCACTCCGCAACCGCTGCCAAGATATATGGCATCCCGGTAGAGGAAGTGACCGGCGACATGCGCCGCAAGGCAAAAACGGCCAATTTCGGGATCATCTACGGCATCTCCATATTCGGACTTGCCGAACGGCTGAACATTCCCCGGGCAGAATCCAAAGAGCTTATAGAAGGTTATTTCAAAAGCTATCCGGGTATCCGCGATTACATGGACGAGAGTATCCGCATCGCAAAAGAAAAAGGCTATGTCGAAACGATATTCAAACGCAAACGTTACCTGCCGGACATCAATTCGCACAACGCCATCGTACGCGGTTATGCCGAACGAAATGCGATCAACGCCCCTATCCAGGGTAGCGCCGCCGACATCATCAAGGTAGCGATGGTACGCATCTACAACCGTTTCGAAGAAGAAGGTCTGAAAAGCAAAATGATCCTTCAGGTACACGACGAACTCAACTTCAACGTCTGCCAAGACGAGCAGGAAAAAGTACGTCAGATCGTCCTCGAAGAAATGGAAAACGCCATCCAGCTCCAAGTCCCCCTGATCGCCGACTGCGGTGAAGGGAAGAACTGGCTGGAGGCACATTAAACAGAGGTCTGATAAAACATACTAGTATATGAAATACCTCATTCTTGCCCTGGCATTATCGTTCGTTTGCTCCTGTAAGCAAACGAACGATAAAAACATACAACTGGTCACAGTCGACGTCGCAAAGGACTATCCACCCAAAGAAGTCTGGTTGCAAGATATCGCCGACATAGCGTATATCCCACTGGCAACCACCGACAGCGTGCTCGTCAACTCCGACTTTTCCGTTGTCTCAAACGACGGCATAGTGGTAAGAGGCGGCAAAGTCGGTGAAATCCTGCTGTTCGACAAACAAGGCCAAACGCTGCAAGGCCGTATATGCTGCCAGGGACAAGGGCCGGAAGAATACACCGCAGTCATTTTCAATATTGTCGACTGGCAACGGAAAGAGGTATTCATTGCCGACTTCACCACCCTGAAAATATATGACTTCTCCGGGAAATATCTCCGTACGCTGAGCCGTCAAAGCATTATGGATTTGAATATCACCGACCTGAATAGGGATTATCTGTTATGCAGCCTGTTTAAAGAAGGAAACGAAGATCCGTATGCCCCCTATTTTCTTCTCTCGAAAGAAGATGGAAAAATAGATACGTTATCAATAGAAATTCCCCGTTGCATAGCCAGCGACCGCAAAATAGTATGGGATGACGGACATACCAATAACGCCTATGGAATCTTACCGCAATTACACAGTTGCGCAGACAAGATCTGGCTAACAGACGTCGCATTAGACACCATCTTCGTGATGCACCCGGACTTGCATCTCGAGCCGGTCATGGTTCCCCTCCATGCACCCACTACAAATCTGGAAGCTCCTCTCCTGCTCTTTCGGGGAATGAATGACCGGTATGTCTGGATAAGCAGACTTCCGCGACAAGTAACAGTCAAAATGAGCGATATGGTCGCCAACCGCGAGAAAAGGGAAAAGCTATACATGTACGACCGCAATGCTGACGAATGGTGCGAACCGGTCTATCGCAACCGTGCCATAAACAACCGCGAGATGGACCCGAAGTTCATCAACACTACAGCTGTCCCCTACGGCTACGGCCTGATCGAACTGAATGCCATGGACCTGGCAGAAGCCTACGCCAATAACCAGATAACGGACGAGAAACTGAAAGAAATAGCCTCCAACCTAAAGGAAGAAGATAACCCGGTCTTGATGATCCTGAAATTCAAAAACTAAAAGACAGACGGATAGTGCATGAAACAGCATCAGTATAATACGGTAATATGAAATAAATCAAAGAAAGATGACTAAAAGAAACATTTTATCTGTTCTATTCGCAAGTTTACTGGTCGGCAGTTGCTCAGGGCCGGAAGTGAGATTAGAAAAGATCGCACCATACGCAGTCCCGCAAATCCCCCTCGAAGAAGAGACCTTGACCGATCTCCCGGACCTGTTCGCTCCTCCCCTGCATCTGCTGAACGATACATTACTCTGCCTGCTGAACCAGCAGGATGCCTCCTCCATCCGTATCTTCCAGACTACAGGCAAAGAAATGAACCAGTATACGCTAAAGAAGAAAGACACCGCCATCGTCATATCTCCCGATGAGAATTTACAGGCCCGGCTCGAATATCTGAACCCGGCCAACAACGTCTATTACGAACTCGCTGTAGACCGCGGAGAAATGTCGATCGCCGATTTCACCCGCCTGCGGTTAGGTAAATTCTCGCCCAAAGAAGCGTTCAAGGTAGGCGATAAACTATTTGTTGGTCTCGGCCCTTACCTCAAAGGACTACTCAGTGTTTTCGACAAAGACAAGCAAAGCAAAGAAATCAACTTCTTCGGAAATTATCCCGTTGCCGGCACGGAATATCAATACCAGGAATACCTCGACTATTTCCAGGGACACCTGGCCCGACGCGACAACCAGTTCATATACGCCAGCACCTATTTCGGTTATATCGCTTCCTATTCTTACGAAAACGAACGCCTGACCAAACAATGGGAAAAGCAAACGTCCGACTTCCTGTACCAAAGGGTAAACAACCGCATCGAATTTGACAACCTTCACCACGAGGGATTCGGATGCATCACAGCCGGAAAAGAACATATCTACGCCTTCAGCCAGTACCTGTCGGAAAAACAAATGAAAGAAAACGGAATATTAGTATTCGACAAAAGCGGAAAGCTACTCTCCTGCCTCCGGATAAAAAACCCGGTCGTCTACCTGGTAACAGACAGCCGTGAGGAAAATTTATATGCCGTCTCTTACGACATAGAAGAACAACATTTGTACCTAAGCAAATTAAAAACAACCCTATAAACCCACCGATTATGTCACTCTACGATTACATCTGGAAAATAATGCTGCGTAAAATCCCTTACGAAAAAGAAGGCACCCGCTACACCGCAGGTCACAGGCATCTGGCCTTCTCCCGCAGCAGCATAAATTAACTGTAAAAACCAGGATAATCCCTGTTCTTGAAGAATATACAAGAAAGAATGGTTATCTTTGCCAACTCCAATTAACAACAAAAATCTATGAGCGATGCAGAATATAATAATATGACACCCCGGCAAATGGAATTTGCTGTTTTTTGTGTGATGTGCGTTGCTGAAGAACTGCAAAAACCGGCAACAGAAATATATGACCTCATGATGCAAAACCGGGTTCTGCAAGACTATATCGTCGAGTTTTATGATGTACTACACACACAAAGCCGGGAATATATAGTGGAAGATATTATCAACTTAATGAAAGAAAATCAGATCCTATGATTGTTTATCACGGTTCATATTGCAGGGTGGAGAGGCCGGAACTCACTTTCTCCCGGGAAAAGTTAGACTTTGGTAAAGGCTTCTATATAACCCCTATCCGCGAGCAGGCAGAACGTTGGAGCAAACGTTTTCTAAGAGCCCGAAAAGCAGCTATACTCAATGTATACGAACTGGATGAAAATCTTTTAAAGTCCTCCGGCTTCAAGGTAAAAACATTTACTGCCTATGATGAAGAATGGCTGGATTTTATATTCGCTTGCCGGAAGGGAGAAACTATTTATCTACAATACGATGTAATAATCGGAGGTGTGGCGAATGATAATGTGTTTGCCACATTGGATGCTTATTTTTCAGGATATATGAGTAAAGACATTGCATTGGACAGGTTGAAATATGAAAAGCCTAACCATCAGATTTGCATATTGAATGATGCTATCCTGGAGCAATATCTGGTATTTAAAGAAGCAATCGATTTGATATAAAAAGTTATGGATGCAGTCGGAACATTAAAGCTATTGAAATATGCACGAATCATCAAAGGGTTCGCAGAGCAAATGAAAATACCTTACGCAAAAGCTATGGATTTATTTTTCCATTCCCTTACATTTCAATTATTGCAGGATGGAGAAGCCGATTTACATTGCCGAAGCGATTTGTATCTGATAGACGAACTCAAGTTGGAAATCTACGGGAAACTATGAATAACCTCTTCAATAAATGAAAATTGCACATATACAAGAAAGAATGGTTATCTTTGCCCGCTGAAAAAGTCTGCCGGACGGCAGCTTCCGAGATGAAACAATACGAATAGATAATAAAAACAACATACTAATTTATGGCATTACAATGTGGCATCGTAGGTCTTCCGAACGTTGGGAAGTCTACCCTTTTTAACTGCTTATCAAATGCAAAAGCACAATCAGCAAACTTCCCGTTCTGTACGATCGAACCGAACGTTGGTGTAATTACCGTTCCCGACGAGCGTCTGAACAAACTGGCGGAACTCATCAATCCGCAACGCATCGTTCCTACGACAGTCGAGATCGTCGACATCGCCGGCCTGGTAAAAGGGGCCAGCAAAGGGGAAGGGTTAGGAAATAAATTCCTTGCCAATATCCGCGAAACAGATGCGATCCTGCATGTGCTCCGTTGCTTCGACGACGATAATATCGTGCATGTGGACGGCCAGGTGAATCCTGTCCGCGACAAGGAAATCATCGACGCAGAACTTCAGATAAAAGACCTTGAAACCATTGACAGCCGCATCGCGAAAGTGCAGAAACAGGCGCAGACAGGTGGTGACAAGCAGGCCAAACAGGCATACGAAGTACTGGTAAAATTCAAGGAAGCTCTGGAACAAGGCAAAAGCGCCCGTACGGTGACCTTCGAGACAAAAGACGAGCAGAAGATCGCCCACGACCTGTTCCTGCTGACCAGCAAGCCGGTCATGTACGTTTGCAACGTAGACGAGGCAAGCGCAGTGAAAGGCAACAAATATGTAGATGCCGTACGTGAAGCCGTGAAAGATGAAAACGCGGAAATCCTGGTCGTAGCTGCCAAGATCGAGAGCGAGATCGCCGAATTCGAGACATATGACGAACGCCAGATGTTCCTGCAGGAAATCGGCCTGGAAGAATCGGGCGTAAGCCGTCTGATCAAATCAGCTTACAACCTGCTGAACCTACAGACTTACCTGACTGCCGGCGTACAGGAAGTACGTGCCTGGACATTTGAAAAAGGCTGGAAAGCGCCGCAGTGTGCCGGTGTGATCCATACCGATTTCGAGAAAGGCTTCATCCGTGCCGAGGTGATCAAATATGACGATTATATAGCATATGGTTCCGAAGCAGCCGTTAAGGAAGCCGGAAAGATGAGCGTGGAAGGCAAAGAATATGTCGTACAGGACGGCGACATTATGCATTTCCGCTTTAATGTATAGTAACTTTTCCCCTCTCGAAAGGGGGCAGGGGGTGTGTTATAGTTCAGCCTTATAACTAGCTTTAACACACCCCTTATCCCCTTTCTTACTTCTTCGAATTACGATATTGCAAAGGAGTAACCCCGAAATATTCCTTAAAACATTTCCCCATATATCCCGGGCTCGAGAAGCCGGCTTTCCAGGTAATCTCTGAGATTGTCAGGTCGCTGCTCTCCAGCAAAGAAGCACATTTGCGGAGTTTGATCTGGAGGATAAAATCATTCAGGGTCAATCCGGTGATCCCCTTAATTTTGGTTCCCAGGCGGGTACGGCCCACCGCTATTTCACGACACCACATATCAATGTTAAAATCCTTATTCTCCATATTCTCTTCAATGATCCGGACGGAATCTTCCAGGAGTTGCCGGTCCAGGCGGTTGGTCGCCAGATCGGTCGGGACGGAGTCTGCCTCGGTATGGAAACGCTTCTGCTGCCGTTTCAGCGTATGGATGATATTATTACATTTCAATAAGAGTATTTCCATATTGAATGGCTTCACGATATAATCGCTCGCCCCGCATTTAAGACCTTCCAGGGCACTTTCCAAGTCTGTACGGGCTGTCAGCAGGACGATCGGGATATGAGATGTCTCGAGCTTACGCTTCAGGCGCTGGCACATGGCGATTCCGGACAGACCGGGCATCATCACGTCGCTGATAATAAGATCCGGCTGCATCTCTCCGGCGATACGGATACCCTCTTCGCCATCGGTTGCCTTATAGACCTTATATTTGATCGAGAAAGCCTCTTCAAGAACCTGTAACAGGTCTTCGTTATCTTCCACCAGCAACACGGAAAGTGAAGTATCTGCTGTTTCCTGTACAATCATTTCCGGAAGATCAGGACGGTCCGGCAGAAGAACGGCGTCTTCCGGTTTCATTGGTTGCATAGGCAACGGTTCGACAGGAAGCGGTTCAGTCACTTTCTGTTCGTCCGTGAAATGTCTGTCACCCAGACAAAGGGTAACGGTAAAAGTCGTACCCTCTCCTACTTCACTTTCGACTTCGATCAAGCCTTTATGTTGCTGGATGATCTCATGTGTCAACGACAAGCCGATGCCGCTCCCCGAAAGAGAAAGACCGGTTGCATTATCCGCCTGGTAAAAACGCTCGAATATATGGTCTTGTTGGTTCCGGGGAATACCGGAACCTGTGTCGGAGATACGTATCTCCACAACTTCCTTTTTACGCAACAGGCTAACAGTGATACATCCTTCATTCGGCGTAAATTTGAACGCGTTCGAAAGCAGGTTATTGAATACTTTCCGAATCTGCACCGGATCGAACCAGACAGGAATATCCTCCTCCACCGTTTCCAGCTTATATTGTATCCTGTTCATCACCGCATAGTCTTTGAAAGCATCGAATTGTTGCCGCACGAAAGGGACCAGGTTCTGGCAACTCACATGGAAAGGCATCTTACCCTGTTCCAGGCGGCGGAAATCGAGCACCTCGGTAATCAACTGCTGCATCTGTGCCGTATATTGGCGCACTTTCAAAAGTTTGGTCCTGAACGTACCCCCCAGATCATAGTTCTGCAACAGCAGGTCCACCTGGCTGATCATCAGCGTCAGAGGAGTTCTCAGTTCATGAGATATATTTATATAGAATTTCAGCTTCATCTGGTTCAGCCTCTCTATGCGCAGTTTCTCCCGGTGTTCCATTTCCAGCGAAGCCTTCAGGAAAGCCCGGCTACGGTTGAAACGGATCAGCCAAACCAGAAAAAGAATACCCAGCAAACCATATACCGCAAAAGCATAGGGAGAAGCATAGAAGGGAGGCCGGACACTGATATGGAGAGCGATCTGCTTGCCTCCGCCTACCTCGCGCACCAAGAGATTGTAATCTCCCGGCGATAAAGAAGTATAAACGATCTGCTGGTGCAACGTACGGGTCCATTGTTTATCCAACCCGTCCAGTTTATATTCAAACAGGTTCTTATCGGCATAGCGGTAATTCGTAGAGGTGAAACCAATGGTCACATTATTCTGGTCATGCGTAAGCATAAGCCCGGAAGTATACGATATACCTTCTTTCAAAATACCTGGCGACGCCGACGGAAAGACCGGATTATTATTTACAGACAAACTATTGAACGAAATGGTATAAGGGACCTGCACCGTAGACAGGCCCGACTCTTTAGTGGCGATCATGCCTTCCACACCACCGATAAAAATCATACTGTCTTTAGGAGAAATATAGACGCCACAATTCGAGTTCAGACGATGCAAAGGCGAAGAAGTACCCAGTAAAGTATGCGTACTCTTTCCGGTTTTCATATCGAGCAAGGTGATTCCCCGGACAGATGTGACCAACAATTTCCCCAACGGGGTAACGGCTGCCCGGAACGGTTCGTTGGTCAGTAAATGACCTTGTTCCTGGTTGTAGCAGGACCAGAAATCATTCATCGTATCATATCGCAATACACCGACACCCGTCACCACAAAATAAAGATGACCTCTCGTATCTCCGGTTATGCAATGGACAGGCTTCTTCCCGATCATCTTTTTTACGGCTGGGATCTCTTCGGGCATACGGCTGTCCATCCTGACACAGACAACCTCCCGGTTGGCCGGAGCCAGCCATAACCGGTTTTCATTATCCAAATAGGCGGAACGGATAGTAACACTAGTGCGGCTGAGAAGGTCGGGATCGGAGAAGAGCGGGGAGAGTTTCCGGGTATCGAGATCCAGTAGGAACAGGCCTCCCTGCGAAACCACGATCAACTGCCCTTGCCACGGTATCAGATCAGTAACGATCTGCTGGTTATCTTCCAGCAATACATCTTCACCCAAACGTTCCGGACGTCCGGAAGAAGGAGAGTAACAATATAATCCGTGCTGGAAAGTACCGATATACAGCCGGTCGTTTCCGGCATCATACCAAACAGATTTGGTCGTACCACACGGCAGGCGGAAAATATCCGGTTTGAAGCGTTTCACTTTCTGTGTATGGCGATCCAGACAATTCAGACGCCCGTGTTCGGTCGCTATATACAAATTGCCCTTTGTATCCTCCGCCATCTTTCCGAACAGGAACCCCCTCAGGCTTTCCGGATCATCCGGCGAAATACCGTAGAACAGGTAATTCTCTGTATTCGGATTAAAATAACTCAGGCCGCCATAATAGGTCCCAACCCACATTCCTCCCTGGTTATCCCGGTAGATATCATAAACGGATGAATGCTTCAAAGACCAGGGGACTTGTTCTTTATGCGACAAATGATAACAATCGTCCAAAGAGGGATTCACTACCGTTATCCCGGCATAGGTACCTATCCAGACATTCCCTTTAATATCCTGGTTAATACTCCTCACCTGGTTATTGACAAGCGGACAAGAGAGCGTGTTTTCCTGCAAAGACAGCCATTCACCTTGGCTAAATACTTTGGCTCCGTTGGCCAACGTACCGACCCACAACCGCTCCCGGTCATCTATAAAGAGAGATGTAACCGACTCATTTTCCAATAATACTTGAAGACTCCCGTCCGCCAACCGGAACAATCCTTTCGTGGTAGCCAGCAACCAGCCTTCAGCCGAAAAACACAGGTCCTTTATAATAACGGTCGAGTCCGAGAAAGCACAGATCTTTTGGGACCCGCCATCAGGGTTATACCGGTAGAACCCGTTTCTATAAGCATAAAACAAGGCGCCATCCCTATATTTCAACGCATGCGCCTGCACGGAAGTTTGCCGGAATTCTTCCATCCGCATATCATAGACTACCAGGTTCCTGTTCGCCAACATATAAATACAGGAATCCCCGTCGCCACAGATTTCATGGATATTATTATCCTCCATCCCATCCAGATAAGTAGACAAACGGAACGAACGGACGACTCTTCCGTCATACACATTAAAGTTATCATTCCCGAACCAGACAGCTCCTCTTTTATCCTGAAAAATGGATATAGCAGAAGGTTGTGCAAAGCCATCGTTCAAATCAATATGCCGGAAATAAAGTTCTTTCGCCGATAACGGAAACAAACAATATAAACAGAGTAATGTATACAAGAATTTAGGCCTCATAAACAAAGATATTTAATGCAAATTTAACCCTTTTTTAGCGGTAAACAACAATAAGAGTGCACGTTAACTAAAATACAGAAGCAACATTATGGTAATATCCGTCGAAAAAATAGTAATATCCGCCACCAACAGTATTTACTATTCTATCAACCGATTCTAATATGCCTTTTTATCAGCAGATTATAGATTTGCAGCATAGAAACAAAATTTTCTTGAATCTAAATAAAGATTTATTTATGAAAAAAGTATTGAGACCTATCGGATTAATTTTACTCTCCGGCACCCTCTGTTCTACCGGCCAGGTATTTGCAACAGACGCAAAGTCGGAAGCTGTCGCCAACATCGCCCAGCAAAAGAAACAAGTAACAGGTACAGTCATTGATGCATTCGGCCCTGTAGCCGGTGCTTCTGTTTCCGTAAAAGGAACCAGTGAAGGAACAATTACAGATATGGACGGGAACTTCTCCATAGATGTAACTCCCGGAAGCACCCTGTCTATCTCTTTTATCGGCTATGTAACACAGGAGATCAAATACACCGGACAAGCATCCCTGCATGTAACGCTGGTGGAAGACACCCAGAAAATCGACGAAGTGGTAGTTACTGCCATGGGTATCAAAAAAGAAAAACGCGCTCTCCCCTACGCCATGAGTGAACTGAAAGCTGAACAGATACAGACGGTTCCCGTGCAAAACGTAGCTACTTCCTTATATGGAAAGGCAGCAGGCGTACAGATCCAGCAAACAGCTATGGGTCCTACGGGAGGAACTAAAATCCAGATCCGCGGTATCAACTCGGTAGAAGGTAATACCCGCCCGCTGATCGTTGTGGACGGTATACCTATCAATGATACCGATTCGCAATGGTCCGGCCGCGAACGTAACGAGATCCAGCAGGGTTCTGCCCTCAACGATATCAATCCGGACGATATCGAAACTATGTCGATCCTGAAAGGTGCAAATGCGGCAGCCCTTTACGGTTCGCGTGCTACCAACGGTGTGATCGTCATTACAACCAAACGCGGCAGTGCAGGAAAAGGACTGGGTATCCAGGTCAGCACTTCCTATATGTATGACCAGCGTGCTTATATGCCCGAATTCCAGAATGTATTCGGCGGCGGTTCAAATCCTTATTTTACAACGAATGCCGATGGACAGTACATATATAACGGCGATACATACCGCAGTTTCGGCCCGCGCATGGACGGAACGGAAGTCCTCTGGTGGGACGGTGTAAAACGCCCCTACTCTCCCCAGCCGGACAACTACCGCGATGTATTTAAAGATGGTTTTACCAACAACAACAGCATCGCCATTACCAACGGGACGGAAAAGAACAGCATCCGCCTGGCTTACACCAACATGAATTATGGCGGTTATCTGGAAAACTACAAGCAGAACAAACATAATTTCAGCTTCTCGGGTAACTTCAAGGTGCACGAACGTCTGACTTTCGATGCGTCCATCTCATTCAACATGTCCGATACGAAGAATATGCCGACCCGTATCGACCGTGTTTCCAATTATCCGATGCCCCGTAATGAGATCACCCAACTGTGGAAAGATCATTACAAGAGCGAAGACGGTTATTTTCTGAGCAACCAGATCCAGAATATCAGTTCAGGAAACCGCGACAACATTATCAAATATCTGATGTGGCAGCAGAACGAAAACGAATACACACAAAAACGTGAACGTATAATCGCCTCGATCTCTGCTAACCTCAAAATATTCGACTTCCTTAATTTCCGTCTGCGCGGCGGTACGGATCGTTATCGTGACGACAAAGAAAACAAGGAATACTTCGAAAGAGCCTCCGATCCGGCAGATATGACCAATCTTCAAGGCAGCTACCGTAAAGAAGATGCACATTACCAGAAGAACTACGTGGAAGGTTTGCTGATGTTCAACAAGGCTTTCGGCGAAGATTTCGACGTGAGTGCCACACTCGGTATGTCGGGCGAAGATATTTCCGAATCGAAAATGATATGGGAATCAGAAGGGCTGAAATATAATGGTATGTTCTCTTCCGAAAATAACAAGAAAGACCCGAAGAAAGCCAGCAAAGACAAAGTTGTCAACCAGGGTGAATTTCTGGGAGCTGTATTCGCATCCGCACAGTTGGCTTACAAACGCTTCCTGTATCTGGACCTGACAGCCCGTAACGACTGGTCATCCCGCCTGTCTGCCGGTAACCGCAGTTTCTTCTATCCTTCTGCCGGTCTGAGTTTCGTTTTCACAGAAGCTCTGGATATGCCGGATTGGCTGAACTACGGTAAGGTGAGAGGTTCGTATGCCATCGTAGGTAACACTACTCCTTCCATCTATTTCACCAACTCCGAATATCAATACGGATTGTTCAACAACTCAGCCATCACCAATGAGTTCAAATCGGATGTTCCGCCAACCAATATTGCTCCTGAAAAGACGTATTCATGGGAATTCGGTCTGGAAGGACGTATGCTAGACGGCCGCCTGGGTGTCGACCTGGCATACTATACCAACAAGACGAAGAATCAGATCATCACGGTTCCCGTTGCTCCTTCTACCGGTGCAGTAGGTATGAAAATGAATGCCGGAGAAATCGGTAACCACGGTGTGGAAATCCAGTTGACCGGCACTCCGGTACAAACAAAAGACTTCAGTTGGGAAAGTATCCTGAACTTCTCCTATACGCACAACGAGCTGATCTCCCTGATTGACGGAATGGAAGACCGCCAGATCAGCAGTCCATGGAGTGCCGCCATCTTTAAAGCCGTTCCCGGATATGCAACACCGAGCGTATTTATCAAGAAATGGTTACGCGACGACCAGGGACGTATTGTTGTCGACAAAAACGGTTACTATCAGCAGGAATCGGAATTCACCTATGCAGGTAGCGCCGCTCCGAAGTTCATCGGAGGTTTCAGCAATACTTTCCGTTACAAAGATTTCTCGCTGAACGTTCATATCGACGGTTCCTTCGGAGGTAAACTGCTTTCATTTACCAACAACTACCTGAAAGCATCGGGTGCCGGCAAGGAATCCTTGTGGGGACGTGACGAAGAATACGGCGGACTTCCTTATTACATCGACAAGAACACCAACCAGAAGATTGCATTGGATAATCATGGTTCTTCAGCTCCGGCGAATGCTCTTGACGGACGTGTCCGTCACGACGGTATCGTTGTTAATGGTGTAGATGCCAACGGTAACAAAAACGAGATCATCGTATCGGCTGCCGACTACTATAACAACCGCTACAATAAAGCCGGTTCAGAAGATAACCTGTATGATAACACCTATATCAAACTGCGTGAACTGAAGCTCTCTTACCGCGTTCCGAAAAACATCGTTTCCAGAATCGGTTTACAGAATCTGAATGTATCGCTGGTCGGCAGTAACTTGTTCTTCATCTATAAGAGCGTTCCCAACGTAAACCCGGAAGCAACACTGGGTACAGGCGGAACGAATCCTTACGTGGAATATACTTCTTATCCGTCAGCCAGAAGTTTCGGTTTCTCCGTCAACACAAGTTTCTAAAGTTTCATCATACATAATAAAACAGAAAATTCATATGAAAAAATTATTATATAGCCTGCTTTTAGGTTCTGCAGTAGCGTTCTCTTCCTGCGAAAGTAAACTGGATGAGAAGCATAGCAATCCGGACGGATTCACCAGTGCTGAGATTGAATATCTCTTCACTAAAGGTGCACAGAAAACTATCGAAAACGACTATGCCGATACCTGGAACTATAATTTCCGCCTGATCGGGAATTATATCCAGACTACCGCCCGCCAAGCCGGCAAAGACCGTATCAATCTGTATCAGAATATTCAGGACGATAAGGCACGCTGGGAAAACTATTATGTAACCCGGATGAGTACACTGACAGAGATAGACAAGATTTATGCCACCCTGTCGCCGGAAGAACAGACGAAATACCAGAACTATATCGAAGCCGGTAAAATACTGAAAGCCTATAACACAGCCATTGCTACCGACTTTTTCGGTAATATGCCATATACGGAAGCTTTCACGGCACGTAACGTAGTGTACGGCGGGACCGTTATCTTCAAGCCTAAATATGACACGCAGAAAGATATCTATTACGCGATTCTGGACGATCTGAAATCAGCTGCCGCCTATTTTAAAACGGCTTCGGGTGACGATACGTTCAAGCGCCAGGATATCATTTACAAAGGTGACTGCAACGGATGGTACAAGTTTGCCAATTCACTGCGCCTGCGCTACGCCATGCGTATCTCCAATGTAGACCCGGAGAAAGCCAGACAGGTATTGTCGGAACTGTCACTCGACCAGCTGATCACGACAAATGCAGAGAATACCTATATCAAAGTGTCCGGCATTGATACGGCTCCCGATGGTATCTGGCGTGCCATGAGAGAAAGTCATAACAAGACACACAGTTATTACATGTATGCTCCCGAACTGACAGTGAACATGCTGAAAGAAGCTGCCGACCCGCGTCTGGTCGTATTCTATCAGCCGGCAACCGATGACGACGGAAATGTTTATGAAGACAGCAAAGAAATCATCGGTTATCCTTCTTCTGCCGATAAAGCGATCTCGCTGGTGAACGGACCGGACGGAACCAGACTTTTTGAAATATACGGCTGCCTGAATACTGTTACCTTCCGCAACAACTACCAGCTACCGGTCGGCATCGGTATGACTGCCGCAGAAGTATACCTCTGCCTGGCGGAAGCAGCACAACGCGGACTGTATAACGGTAACGCTGAAGAGTTCTATAATAAAGCAGTAATTTTGTCTGTCCAGAACTATTACGAATACTATAAAAACAGTGACGCAGAAAAGGGAAAAGACATGACGATCGCCAACAGGGATGTATCCGATGAAACATTGAGCAACTGGTTGGCAACATCGACATTCAAATTCAATCCTTCAAAAGCACTGGAACAGATCGCAACCCAGAAATGGCTGCATCTCGGCTTCCTTCAAATCTATGAAAACTGGGCTGAATATCGCCGTACCGATCTGCCTGTCCTGGATGACGACCGTGAAAACGGTACTTTGCTGAACAAAGAAAATGCTCCCGTACGTTTCTTGTATCCGGCAAAAGAAGCATCCATGAACACAGAAAACTATAACGCGCAGTCTGAAAACAATAAGATCAGTGCCCGTTTGTGGTGGGATACAAAATAAGTCTCACTCCCTGAACATCTAATCATTGACCGTATGGTTGATAATTGTTACCTTTGCGCTAATAATTACCGGCCATACGGTTTTATGCTGTAATCACATACGATAACAAACATATAATCCCTGAAGAAAACATGAATTTTAAGTACTTGTTACTAGCAGTCGCCTGTCTTGGAAGCGGAGCTGCACAAGCGAAAGACTCGATCTACAAAAAAGGGTGGATAGACCTTAACAAGAACGGCGTAAAAGACGTTTATGAAGATCCCGAAGCCCCTATCGAAGCGCGTGTACAAGACCTTCTGAACCAGATGACACTGGAAGAAAAAAGTTGCCAGATGGCCACCCTCTACGGCTTCGGGCGTGTCCTGAAAGACTCCCTGCCCACCGAAGGATGGAAGAATGAGATCTGGAAAGACGGTATCGCCAATATCGATGAACAACTGAACGGTGTGGGAAGCGCCCGCCGCCGCACACCCGACCTGATCTACCCGTTCAGCAACCATGCCGAAGCGATCAACAAAACGCAGCGCTGGTTCATCGAAGAAACACGCCTGGGCATCCCTGTAGACTTCTCCAACGAAGGCATCCACGGCTTGAACCATACCAAGGCAACTCCCCTGCCCGCTCCCATTAATATCGGCAGCACCTGGAACCGCGACCTGGTTCATCAGGCGGGAGATATAGCCGGTAAGGAAGCAAAGGCTTTAGGATACAATAATGTGTACGCTCCCATCCTCGACGTCGCCCGCGATCCGCGCTGGGGACGTGTGCTGGAGACTTACGGAGAAGACCCTTATCTGGTAGGCGAACTGGGCACACAGATGGTAAAAGGTATCCAGCAGAACGGCGTAGCTTCCACGCTGAAGCATTTTGCCGTTTACAGCATTCCGAAAGGTGGCCGCGATGCCGCCGTCCGTACCGACCCGCATGTAGCTCCCCGCGAACTGCATGAGATCCATCTCTATCCTTTCAAAAGAGTCGTCCAGAAAGCGCATCCGAAAGGCGTAATGAGCAGTTATAACGACTGGGACGGTGTGCCTGTAACAGCCAGCTATTATTTCCTGACACAGCTGTTGCGCCAGGAATATGGTTTCAAGGGATACATAGTAAGTGACAGCGAAGCGGTCGAGTTCGTTCAGACCAAACACCATGTAGCCGATTCTTATGAGGAAGCCGTACGCCAGGTAGTAGAAGCCGGCCTGAACGTCCGCACCAACTTCACGCATCCGAAAGACTATATCCTGCCGGTACGTAAACTGGTAAAGGAAGGCAAACTCTCCATGAAATCGGTCGACCGCATGGTTGCCGACGTATTGCGCGTTAAATTCGAACTGGGACTGTTCGATTCTCCGTATGTAAAAGACCCGAAAGCCGCCGATAAGATTGTCGGAGCCGACAAACATCGCGACTTCGTACTGGATATGCAGAAACAATCCCTCGTATTGCTGAAAAACGAAAACAACCTGCTCCCATTGGACAAGAACCAGACGAAAAAGGTTCTTATAGCCGGTCCGTTAGCCAAGGAAACGAACTATATGATCAGCCGTTACGGCCCCCAGGGACTGGATAACATCACTGTTTACGACGGCATCAAAGACTATCTGGGCAATCAGACAGAAGTTGTTTACGCCAAAGGCTGCGAAGTGAAAGACGCCAACTGGCCCGACAGCGAAATCGTCCCGACTCCGCTGACCGACGAGGAAAAGAAAGGGATTGCCGAAGCCGCCACTGCCGCCGCCGATTGTGACGTTATCATTGCCGTACTGGGAGAAGACGAATCCTGCACTGGCGAAAGTAAATCCCGCACTGGCCTCGACCTTCCGGGCCGTCAGCAACAACTGCTGGAAGCCTTGCACGCCACCGGCAAACCCGTCGTGCTCGTCCTGATCAACGGACAGCCGCTGACTATCAACTGGGCTGATCGCAACATTCCCTCCATCCTGGAAGCCTGGTTCCCCGGCCAGTTAGGTGGAGAAGCGATCGCGCAGACCTTATTCGGCGATTATAACCCAGGCGGCCGCTTATCTGTTACCTTCCCCCGTTCAATCGGACAGATCGAGTTCAACTTCCCGTTCAAGCCGGGTTCACAGGACGGCCAATACTTCGAAGGCCCTAACGGTTCAGGAAGAACCCGTGTAAACGGTGCTCTTTACCCGTTCGGCTACGGATTGAGTTATACCACCTTTGCTTATTCAAACCTTTCCGTAAAACAGGAAACACCCTATTCGCAAAGTCCTGTAACCGTTACCGTAGATGTCACCAACACAGGCAAACGTGCCGGTGACGAAGTCGTACAGTTATATATCCGCGACAAAGTAAGCAGTGTAATCGCTTACGAATCCGTGCTACGCGGCTTTGAACGTATCTCCCTGCAACCGGGCGAGACAAAGACCGTATCCTTCGTCCTCTTGCCGGAAGACCTGCAAATTCTCGACAGACATATGGAATGGACAGTCGAACCGGGCGAATTTGAAGTCCGCATCGGAGCCTCTTCCAACGATATCAAATTAAAAGAGACTTTTGTTGTAAAGTAAAAGACAGGTAATCATAGCCTATCCGCCTATTTTATTCCCTCTTGCTTTCGGAACAATCCACAGATTTCGTAAAGTAAGAGGGAATATTTATTTGAAAAAAGAAAGATTAATTATCTTTGCCACAGAGATAAAGGAGAAAAGGCTTGAAAAATCACAAGATACAACAGAGAAACTCACTGGAAACACAAAAGTGTTTCTCACAGATCTACTCGACATACTTTATCAAAATGACACGCTTCTCACAAGCTTATGTCATTGCTGAAGAAGATGCAGAGAATATCGTACAAGATATTTTTCTCTACCTATGGGAACATCCGGAAGTTTTAAAAACGATTGATAATATGGATGCTTTCCTGTTTACCCTGGTCAAAAACAGATGCCTAAATTTCCTTAAACACAACCTGTATATAAATGAAAAGAAAAGAACTTTAGAAACAGCTGAAGAACAAGAAATGCAAATGAATTTATATTCACTCCAACAATTTGACGAATCATTTCTCACGATTTCGGAGGTTGAAAATCTGATTGATGAAGTGATCGGCAAATTACCGGAACGTTGCAGGGAGATATTTATCCTCAGCCGCATGGAGGGATTAAAATACAAAGAGATAGCCGAACGATTAAACATCTCTGTCAATACGGTTGAGAATCAGATATCCATTGCTTTACGCAAATTAAAAATCGAGTTAAAGGATTACCTCCCTCTCCTGCTTTTCATAATATAAGAAGGACGGTAATATTCCTCCCCGTATAAAAAAACTACTTTTTTTCATTTTCCTTTGGTGGTAACTTCCGATGCTTTTGTCTTTATTATAGAGACAAACAAATATGCCATGAATGACAGATTAGATAAATATTTCTCCGGAGAAATGTCCACAGTTGAAAAAACAGCGTTTTTCCAATCGCTGGAAACAGATCCGGAAGCCAAAAAGGAATTTGCACGCACCAAGAATGCACTCGCAATCTCCGAGCTGGTCGACCGGAAGGAAGATGAAGAAAAGACCATCAGAGGAATCCGTGAGTTCGACAGGCGGCTTGGCAAACGCTCCGCCAGACAATTCCGGATCAATCTCCTGAAATATGCAGCGATAGCACTGATCTTGATAGCCGGTTCCTGGTTTGCCTCCCAACAGTACACCCGCCATCAGCAAAAGATTCTATTTACCGAAATAAACGTACCTAAAGGACAGCGTGTAAATATGACATTGGCCGACGGTACATCCGTCTGGTTAAGCCCACGAAGTAGAATCAGAATACCCAATGAATTCCAAGGAGATAACCGTACAGTCGAGTTAGACGGAGAAGGGTATTTTTCTGTGACAAAAGATCCCAAACGGCCATTCATCGTCAAGACGCAGCAATTTAATGTAGAAGTATTAGGCACTGAATTCAACGTGTTTGCCTATACTGAGATACCGCGCTTTGAAACCAACCTGGTCGAAGGTTCCGTACTTGTGTACAACAAGGACAACAGGAATGAAATGATCCGGCTGAAACCCAACGAGAAAGTATCAGTCATCAACGATGTCATGGTCAAATCGAATTCTGATTTTGATAATAAGGATTATCTGGAGAGCGGCATATTCAGTTTCAGGGCAAAGCCTTTTGTCGAAATACTGGACTGCCTGTCACTCTGGTATAATGTCAGGTTCAAAGTGACCGGAACAATTGCTCTTACCCAGAAAATATCCGGTAAATTCCGGCAAAGCGAAGAAATAGAGAAAATACTGGGTGCCTTACAGAACGTTTACCATTTCAATTTTAAGAGAATATCTGAAAATGAATTTGAAATCTATTAATCAACATATGTCTAACCGATAAAAACGAATGCCCATGAAGTAAGAAAACAGCTATTATGATAGGGCCAAAAAGGGTAAGTGCTGGAATCACTTACCCTATAGAGCCAATACTATCAAATCCATTTCGAGACAGATAACAGTATCAACTTTAAACTATCAGCAAAGTTATGAAAAAAAACTTGTTGCAACTATGCTATGTATTTAAACATGATGAATTAACACACATTATTCGTATTATGAGATTATCCGTGTTTTTTGTATTCGTACTATTTCTTCAGCTGCATGCGGTCAATATGCATTCGCAGGAAGCACGAATCACCATCACCAGAAATAATCTTTCATTCGGTGAACTGATTACCGAAATAGAAAGACAGACCAATTATTTGTTCCTGTACGGCGATAAGGATATCAACCTGTCCCAACCAGTCCAGGTCAATGCGAAAAACAAAACAGTGAAAGAAGTTTTGGACAATGTCCTGGCAAACAAAGGACTTACTTATAAAGTACTGGATAACTACATATCCATACATTCAACGAAAAACAAACGTTCCATCTCCTACTCCGAGCCGCCGGCCGGCACTCCTCAGGTTCCCGTTATCAAAGTCACAGGGACCGTGGTAGACCAGTCGAAAACTCCCATTATCGGAGCCAACGTGCTTCTGAAAGGAAGTACCTCAACCGGGACAGTGACCGATATCGACGGTCATTTCTCGATCGAAGTTCCGGCAAATGCCCATCTTGTGTTCTCTTATATCGGCTATCAAAACAAGGATATCGCCGTCAATAATCAAAAGACATTGTTAATCTCCTTACTGGAAGATTCTAAAAACCTGGAAGAAGTCGTCGTCACCGCCCTAGGTATCAAACGCTCGGAAAAAGCGCTGGGATATGCGGTACAGAAAGTTGGGGGAGATAAAGTCACAGCGGTTAAATCAGTAGATGTCGGCACAGCATTGACAGGTAAAATAGCAGGCTTGAATGTACAGAACAGTACGGAATTTAACGAAGCACCCAGCCTCCTATTACGCGGAGAAACGCCCTTATTGGTTGTAGACGGCGTACCTTACGGCAATATCTCCCTGCGCGACATCGCCTCCGACGATATTGAATCCGTAGATGTTCTGAAAGGCGCAACAGCGTCAGCCCTGTATGGAGCAAGAGGGGGAACAGGTGCCATCATGGTTACAACCAAAAGAGGTACAGAGGACGGCCTGAATGTAAGCATAAACAGTAGTACGATGTTCGAATCAGGCTTTCTACGATTACCCGAAGTACAAACATCATATAGTACCGGGATGAACGGGAAATATAACTCGGAAGACTTTGTATGGGGTGACAAAATGGACATAGGCCGTACAGCAACGCAATATGACCCATACACACACGAATGGCGGGAAATGCCTTTAGTATCCAAAGGTAAAAACAACTTCAAGAACTTCCTTGAATTCAGTTTTGTTACGAACAATAATATCAGCGTCACACAAAAAGGAAAATACGGAAGTTTCCGTACTTCTCTAACCCATATCTATAATAAAGGACAGTACCCGAACACTAAATTGAACAAGATCAATTATACGATTGCCGGAGATATGAAATACAAGAACTTCACATTTGAAGGCGGACTTACTTACAATAAACGTTTCTATCCGAATAACACCGGAACCGGATACGGGACCGGAGGATATATATACAGTATGCTGGTCTGGACCGGAACGGACCTGGACATCCGGGACTATAAAAATTATTGGAAAAAAGAGAACGAAGAACAGAACTGGCCCAATAAAGTATGGTATGATAATCCCTATTTCATCGCTAATGAGATTGTCCATTCCAGCGATTATGATGTTGTCAATGGTTTCCTTACTGCCAGCTATGAATTCACCCCGTGGTTGAAAGCCTCATTAAGATCAGGTGTCGACACCTATAGCGAACGTGAGAAATGGAGAAACTCCATCGGAGCTTACGGCGGATGGAATAAAAAAGGATATTATGAAGAAAGACGAAAAGGCGGTTATAGCATCAACAATGACTTTATGGTAACAGCCGACCATAAATTCGGTGATTTTTCCGTTGATGCCTTTATCGGCGGTACCATTTATTTCTATCAGGACGACTGGCTCTCCGGTAAAACGAAGAACGGTCTCTCAATTCCCGGATATTATTCATTATACGCATCTGTCGATCCGGCACAGATAGAAAGTTCGATAAAGAAAAAGCAGGTAAACAGTATCTATGGAAAAGCATCCGTAGCATGGAAAAGTACGTTCTTCCTGGATATTACCGGAAGAAATGACTGGTCGTCGACACTCCCGTCGGAAACACGCTCTTATTTTTATCCTTCGGTATCGGCAAGTATTGTTGCTTCCGAATTAATCCCGATGCCGGAATGGATTGATTTCTGGAAAATCAGAGGTTCCTGGACACAGACCAAAAAGGATCTGGATGTCTATGATACCAACAAAAGTTATACCATCAAAACAAATATGTGGGACGGAATGAACGGAGCTACTTATCCGACAAAGATGAGAAGTGCCCTCATTAAACCGAGTTCAACCCGTTCATACGAAATAGGAACTGCTTTCCACTTCCTGAAAAACAGATTTCAACTAGACATCACTTATTACAATAAACTATATTACAACCTGACCCGTGACGCTTCTATCAGTGACGCTTCCGGTTTCGAATATACATTGATTAATATTGACGAAGAGCAACTCAGGAAAGGCGTTGAAATTACCATAGGCGGAAACCTGTTAAAGAAAAAGGACTGGGAATGGGATGCAACTTTCAACTGGTCACTCGACCGTTATTATTACTCCAAAGTAGACCCGATCTATTCTACACAGAAAGAATGGGTAAAAGCAGGCGAACGTTGGGACTGGTTGGGTTATTATGACTGGGAACGCGATCCGCAAGGAAATATAATACACGAAGGTGGTTATCCTATCCAAAGTAAATTCCAAAGCGTTGCCGGAAACGAGTATCCAGATTGGGTGTTTGGTTTCAACAATACACTCAGATACAAAAACTTTACATTAGGTTTTACGCTTGACGGCCGTATCGGAGGTGTCGCCCACTCTGTAATGGATCAGGCGCTTTGGATGACGGGAGCACATATAGACAGTGACAGTCCATGGAGATACGATGAAGTTGTAAACGGGAAAAAAAATTATGTAGGACAAGGAGTAATGGTTGTATCAGGAAGCGTAGACAGAGACTCTAACGGTAATATTATCAGAGACAACAGAGTCTTTGCTCCTAACGATAAAGCAGTATCTTATGAAGGTTATATGAAATTATATAACGGAGCCGGAAACGTTTGGGATGCCAAGCATCAGCATATATTGGATCAGACATTTATCAAACTGAGAGAACTGTCACTGACCTATGCAGTACCCAGTCCTTTCTGTAAGAAAATCGGTTTACAAGGAGCATCTGTCGCCTTTATCGGACAGAATCTGTTCATCTGGACAAAAGAATTCAGATTCTCCGATCCCGATAAATCCTCTGAAAACTTAAATTCCCCCTCTCTGCGTATGCTTGGATGTAATTTAAAAATCAACTTTTAATCAACAAATATATGAAAACACTTAAATATATATTTTTGTCAGCCCTCTTTATTGCCGGATACGGATGTTCTGCATATGATGACATAAACACGAATCCGAATGCGGCAACCACAGTATCATCGTCTTTACTGGCAACCCCTCTCCTGCTTGATTTAACAGCTACAGGAGGTACTGCATCCGGTTTTATAAGCGACAATTGTCTGGCTAAACAAATGGTATGGTTAGAATCGTTACATGATTACAATTACAATGTTCTGGGGAGAGCTGGTCTCGGAGGATACAAAACTCTGATGAATGCCGTAAAAATGGTAGAACTGGCCCCGGAAGAAGACAAAGCCGCTTACCAGGGTTTAGCCCTTTTCATTAAAACATATAAACTGTTCTATACTTCCATGCAGCTGGGAGATATTCCTTACAGTGAAGCATTACAAGGTGAAGAAGGAAATGTCAAACCCAAATACGATCCTCAGGAAGACGTTATGATTGCCATCATGAACGACCTCGACGAGTCAGCTCGTTTCTTCAGTGAAGCCCACGATTTTGAAGGCGATCCGATCTTGCAAGGCAATATCTCGAAATGGCAAAAAACGGTAGATGCTTTCCGACTGAAAGTATTATTATATCTTTCCATGAAAGAAGACCACCCCGTGCTAAAAATAAAAGAACGGTTTGCACGAATCGTTACTGAAGGAAAACTGATGAAGTCAAACGAAGACAATTTCCAGTTGGTCTTCTCCAATAAGGCAGGCCAGACCTATCCTTTCAACACATCCGTGTCAAAACATTATATGTATTCGACCATTTCAAGTGTAATGGTCGATACACTTAAAGCCTATAATGATTACCGTCTGTTTTACTTTGCCGAACCGGCAAAAGCGCTTATCAGTCAGGGATTACAGGCGAACGATATGAATGCTTATGCAGGATTGGATCCGGCAGGTGACTTTTCCGACCTTCAATCTATGAATGCCGACGGAAAATGCTGTACGATGAACCTGAGATATACAGAGGTCGTTTCCGGTGAACCTTATATACGCCTGGGTTATGCCGAACAATGTTTTATTCTCGCCGAAGGTGTATTGCGGGGATGGATAAGCGGAGATGCCAATACATATTACAACAACGGCATTAAGGCTGCTATGAAGTTTGTTGCAGATAACACACCGGACGATAACAAATATCACCACGGAATGAAAATTACAGAAGCCTATATCACTGACTATCTGAACAGCGACCGTATCATCCTTTCCGGCAGTTTCGATCATAAACTAAAACAGATTATCGGACAAAAATACCTGGCTTACTACATGCAGCATCCTTTTGATGCATATTATGAATACAGACGCACCGGATATCCGGAACTTCCCATTAACCCGGAAACTAACCGGAACACAGTGAAAGACAAGATTCCTGTACGATGGATGTATTCCACCTGGGAATATGACTTCAACAGGGAAAGCGTGGAAGAAGCCGTTGCCCGCCAATATGGCGGACTGGATGATAACAACAAATTAATGTGGATCTTACAAAAATAAATAATCAACAGTTATGAAAAAGAATATCTTATTCATTCTACTTGGCATTTTCTTTGCCATGAACACCTACAATATATCAGCAGCATCCCCAAGAGCCAAACACGTGATTTTAATCGGTTTGGACGGCTGGGGAGCCTATAGTGTCTCAAAAGCAGAAATGCCTAACGTAAAGAAACTTATGGACGATGGTTCATACACTTTGAAGAAACGGTCAGTACTGCCGTCTTCAAGCGCAGTAAACTGGGCTTCCATGTTCATGGGAGCCGGTCCGGAACTTCACGGATATACCGAATGGTATTCAAAGACGCCTGAACTTCCTTCACGGGAAGTAAATAAAAACGGAATATTCCCTACCGTATTCAGTTTATTGCATGAATCCGATCCCAAAGTTGAGATAGGTTGCATATACGAATGGGAAACTATCCGTTGTTTGGTAGATACTTTCGCACTCAATTATGATAAACATGTTTCCGAAGCAGAGAGTAACCCAGCAGCTGCTGCACAATATGCTGCTGATTATATAAAAAAAGCACATCCTAACCTGCTGGCCGTAATCATCGACAACCCTGACCATGTCGGACATGCAGCAGGTCATGACACTCCTGAATATTATGCAATGTTGAAAGAACTGGATAAGTATGTAGGCCAGATAGTCAATGCTGTAAAAGAAGCCGGGATGCTTGATGAGACTATTTTTATTGTCACTGCCGATCACGGTGGCATCAATAAAGGTCATGGAGGCAAAACCATGGAAGAAATGGAGACAGCCTTCATTATCTCTGGAAAAAATATCAAAAAGGGCCATGAAATAACCGAGAGTATGATGCAGTTCGATGTTGCATCGACCATAGCTCATATCTTTAAACTGGAACAGCCACAAGTATGGATCGGACGACCTGTATTATCGGCTTTTGAGAAATAAATAAAGTTATATGGGGCCGGTGAATGCCGGCTCCATTCATATCCCTCCCCTTTATTATTCATTCCTTTTTATACTTTATTAAAAAGAATCCCACCTCAATTCCCCCGGATTTGAATATCTTAGCGGAAAATCAGTTATCCTCTTAAAACCGATCGATTATGGATAGCCTGCAAAGATGGAAAACACAATACCGGTTTTACCGGACATTCTTCCTCAGTACATTAAAATTCAGTGTCCTGATCGGTTTTCTGTTTGCCTCTTTTAGCGCACTTCGATTCTATGTTAGCATGATCGACTCTATCAGACTATGGCTACAACTCATCCCTACGGTCGGACTGGGATTCGACTATATCTACAAGGAACTGACACGCAAAGAAGAATATTTTTTCTATTATAATCAGGGAATCGGCAAGTATCAACTCTGGATCGTTACGTTTATCGTCATGTTCATCTGCTGTAATCTACTGAATCAAATCATCGAGCTATGTACACAGGCCTTGAAATAGACAGCATACTTAAATCGTTCGGCGAACGGACCATACTGGCAGATGTTTACCTGAAATGTTGCCGGGGAGATATTATTGCCCTTTTCGGACGAAACGGGACAGGCAAATCAACCTTGCTGAATATCATCTTCGGCACCTTGAAAGCCGACCGGAAGTTTATCCGCATCGACGGAAAAGTCATAAAAGGGCCGGCTTTCCGCTCCGGACTGCTTGCCTATCTGCCACAGCATCCCTCCTTTCCCTCACATCTGAAAGTGTCACGGATAGCAGAACTTTGTATCGCTCCGGAAGACAGGAAACGCTTTTTCGCAGACCCAATACTATTTCGCATCCGGACCTCCCGTATCTGTGAAATATCAACCGGAGAACAACGTTACCTGGAAATCAAAACCACCCTTTTCAGTCCGGCCCCTTATATCCTGCTGGACGAACCTTTCAGCGGCGTCTCGCCCGTTGTTGCCGAACAGATACGCAAACTGATGACCGAAAGCGCCCAAAACCACGGAATCATTCTGACAGACCACAATTTCAGGGAAGTACACAAAATAGCGAACCGAATCACCCTGCTCGACGATTGCTACCTGAAAGAGATAAAAAACAGAGAAGAGTTAATACCTTATGGCTATTATCAGCCATAAAAAAGGGACACCCTTCCGGATATCCCCAACACTGAAAAACTTCATTTTATTCTATTCCATACTTTTGCATCGCATATCTACCCAAAACTTCCAGGTAGCTGAGACACTTTCTTACTAACTTTTTCATAGCGCAATACTAATTATTTAAAACGATCTCTTTGTCTAAACATATTCTATAAATATGTTTTATAACACAAAAGTAGTGGTTATATAGATACGATATACTTCCCGGAGCGGCTTTTAACATCATTTGCACAAAAGGCCGGCCGAGCCGTTGAAGCGCCTTACCCGATAATGTATTTGGAGTAAGGCAGTTTGCTCAATAAATAGACAAACAGCCAGGTCGCTGCCAGCGTAAAGACAGCCGATACCGGAACGATTGCCGGAATAGGAATACCCAACCAAAGCGTCAGTAAATAAGAAGGCCCTACAAAGAAATAATGTACGCAATAAACGCCGAACCCCAGTTTCGTCAGATTAGCCAACGCCCGGCAAATCAAAGGAGAAGTAATACGGACCTTCTGCATCAGAAGGAATATGGCCGCCGTCATCAGCATCGCATTCGGAGAACAATAAGTAAAGAACAGTTCCATGCCTTCCTCACTCACATTCGGGTCCGATGTCATATATCTGAACCCAATGAAAGTGGCCAGATAGCCAATCAGGAACAAAGGAACAACAACAGCCAGTGTTTTACCGACCGACCAGTCATTTCCTTTCCCTAAATAATGCCCGAGCAATAAATACCCGTTAAAACCGGCAAAATAATAGAACAGGCCATAAGCATTCCATGAACAAGTTCCGAAAAGATAATGAGAAACAAACTCCATCAGATAAGGAATAAACAACGAAGCTCCCCAAATATATAAGAACCAGCGTTTACCCTTTTCGGATGCTTTTTCCACCCAGGCAGAAAAGACAGGCATATAAAGATACAATCCGATTAAAGCATAAATATACCACATCGGCGTTGCGTAAACGGTAAAATTGAGCGGTATCATAGCTACATCTTTCAACCCGTCGGCCAAAGAAGCTGAAGGATTGGGTGCGTAAGGAAAAAAGTCTGTCACCAGTTCCGGACTCCCTCCTACCCATTGGATAAACCATGGAGCCAGATTAAACAGCACTGACCAGATCAGGAAAGGAAAAAAGACACGCGGAATACGTTTCTTATAAAAGACCGAAGCCTCCTGCTTCACCGGAAGCAACAAGAAACCTGTCATCATCACAAACAGAGGCACACAGGCCCTCAGCATTGATCCATAAGCTGATCCCCAGAAATTGAAATCAGGATTGGCACGCGACTCCGGAGAGGCATTAAAAGGGTCCGTACAATGGCAGGCAATCACCATCAGGATAGCAACGAAGCGAAGTGCGTCCAGCCAGACAATATGCGGACGGGCAGTAGTAGTTGTGTTATTCATGGTAAGCGTATTTTTTAATAGGACGTAAAAGTAGAAAATAGTTCCGTACATTACAAGATATTTATTTCATATATTACGATAACAAAATATCATATATTATGATACAACATTTTCATAATATATGCGACTATAATATCATAATATATGATACTTCTCTCAGACCGTTATATAGTAAAACCGATAATACAACCTATCCCCTCTTGTACTCGGAAGGAACAATCCCTGTCTGCTTAATAAAGGCACGGCGGAATGTACTCATGGAATGAAAACCGGAACGTTCGGCAATCTCCTGGATACTGGCAAGCGGCTCGGCATCCATCAGGCGCTTACTCTCCTCCACCCGGAACTGGTTTACATAATCGGAGAATGACATTCCCAATTCCTTATTAAACAATTGCGAAAGATAGGAACGACTGATAGGGAACACCCGTTGAAGATCAGTTAACCGGAGGTCATCATTCAGATAAGGTTTCTCCCGCTCGAACCAAGTATTCACCTCTTCTGCATAACGTTTGAAAAGGGCACCCCGCTGTTCCTCGTCATCATCATCCTCTTCCTCATCATTCGAAGGAAGATCCCACCCGTTCTTAAAGGAATGCTCAAGCCGGATATTTTTAAGGAATAAAGCCTTATAGAAGAAATAAAACCATACTACCAGCATAACAGACTTAATAACGACATAAAGAATCGTCCGGTCGGTCAGCAACAAAATAACATAAAGGAAATACAGGATAGACAACACGATCATTGTCCGCCTCAACCACTCCAGGTCATAGTTTTCAGGGTCCGACACATTTTCACTTAAATAAGCTGTATATTCATCGGCATATTTTATAACCAGATATATCGGCACAATCATATAAAAAAGAGTAAGCGCCAAGACCAATAGCCGCAGAAATACATCCAGATTAAAATGCGTAAAAACATCTTTTATCGAATAAAAAACATGAATCTCCCCACCCGATAACCGATAAGTAAGATACGATAAACCACCTACTATAACAGGCGAAAGAAAAACCGAAAAACGCCTTAAAGTAAGGAAACCGGGACGTAGCTTTTCAATCACATAACTAGCAAGGCAGGCTGTCACAAAACAGCTTGCAATAAGAACGTCGGGATGGAACGCTTCCTTTGCTTCATCCACATAAGAATTAACGGAAATTCTGATTACAGCCATCAAAGCCCACATAATCATACTCCATGCCAAAATAAGTCGTGCTCGGTTACCAAATGACCTCAATAGCATCATAATGCCTCCTAATACGCACAGGCCTATTATTTGCATACTCAATAAAAACTGTATTTTGTCCAGCATATTCTTTCCCCTCGTTTTAGTATAAACAATTTGGTCCCTCAATTAGTTGATTTGCACTCTATTTAGACAATTTGACGCCTCTGGATTATTTGCACCATGCGTTTTTATACCATTTCATCGTGGTTTTATACCGTATGATCCCTCTCTTTCCCCAAACTGCCGGATATTTGCAATATGAAATTTGATACAAAAATAGCATAAAAGTATGAGAAATTTATTACTATTAATTACACTGATTTCGGGTTTGGCTGGTTGTTCGCACGAGAGCAATTTCTCAGCCATTGAGAGTATTAGCGCGAAAGAAAAGCCATTAAAAATTATTACACGTATTTTAACTACTAAATCGGCGAATTTCGTGCAGGAATTCAAAGAAGGTTCGGAAATAGGACTGCTGATTACACGCGAAAGCGACGGCGGACTTTATGACGAGGATAGTGATTATATAAATGTAAAAGCAGAAGCAAATTTAATTAGTAATAAAATCTCCTGGCGGCAAACGCCGGAAGTCACACTTAATTTTGACCCGGCCACCGTGTATGCCTATTATCCATATCAGTCGCAGATGAAGCTCGGAACAGCAAGCATTCCTGTGAAGCTGTCGCCCGATGCCACTCAAACCCGCGACTATATGTATGGCACACACGCTCTCGGCCAAAAAATAGTAAACAGCATCTCCCCGGTGGTCTTGCTGAATATGGAACATGCGCTGTCGCTCATTTCTTTCCAGGTGAATCTGCCGGAAGGTGAAAATGAAAGTTATCAGCTAAGTGCCATACAGATAGGAAATAAAGCCGGAGGAAGCGCCCTGATATGCAAAGGCATGATGGACATCAGAAACGGACGAATCACTAAAATAGCCGGTTGCAGCACCTCGACCCGTCTGAATTTGCCGGAACCGGTTACATTAGGTAAGGAATATTGCAAAACCCAACAGATCAGGGTGATTCCGACAACGGCCCCCATAGCGGAAGGAGACATCGAAGCTCTTTTCACAATCAACGGGAATTCATATAAGTACAAGATGCCTGCACAGACGATGTGGGAAAAAGGACATAAATACCTCTACAAATTAACTCTCAGCGGAGAGGCTCTTACATTGAAAGAGGTATCCGTTACCGACTGGATACAGGGTAACGGTGAAGATGCTACAAGCAGCATTATGTAAGTTTTATTTTATGTTTTGGTTATGGTTTAGAATCACTGGGTAACTGTATTTTGTTGCGATGCCGATGCACTGGTGCCCGGATGTACGGACGATTCGTCTGATAGAGCAGACAGTCCGGCATTGCAAGAAGAAATACAGTTACCGTCAAGGAAGGAAAGCAGTCTCCCTCACAACCCCGACATCCGGTTAAGAGGCCTAAAAAACAACCTTCCGACAGGATTCTATAAGTGTAAACGCCGTGGCAAGTTGTTCCATGCTTCTTGCCACCGGCCACTACACCGAAACAACCATCCGGGATACGGCAGCGGCCGGTCCTTTCTGAAAAAGATTGAACGAACTAACTCGTGAGAGTTACGTATACATTTAATTAATACTAAAATAGTAGTAATGAAGCCGGCCCCGAATACCGCGTCCTGCACTCAACAGGGCGCATATTCCCTCTCAACTTATCGCCGACAACACTCTTTTATTTGACTATAAACCTTGCCGGGGCCGGTTTCATTATGCTACTATTACAATTTCACAGGAAATAGATAGGAAAATTAAAAATCCTATTTACATTTGCAAATAAACGTATATCTAAAGACGTTCAATAAATGGCAAATCCGGATTCAAATAACTTCAACTCATTATATACAAAGTATTACAGAAAGGCCTTTCTGTTCACAAAATCCTATGTACATGATGAAGCAGTTGCAGAAGATATCGTATCCGAATCGTTCATCAAATTGTGGGAAAAACTAAAACAAGAAGAGATCGACTATAGCGACTATCTACTGTTATCCATATTGAAAAACAAAGCTTTAAATTATCTGAAACATGAAGCTATCAAGGCTGAAACCATTCATTCTTTGACTGATATCAGTCAAAGAGAACTGGAAATCCGCATATCCACCCTACAAGCTTGCGTCCCCGAAGACATCTTTTCAAAAGATGTCAAAGAGATCATCACAAAAACACTAAAGATATTACCCAGCCAGACACGCCGCATCTTCGTTCTGAGTCGGTTCCAGCACAAAGGGAACAAAGAGATCGCCCAGATTCTGAATCTGAGTGAAAAAAGTATTGAATATCATATATCCAAAACATTGAAAGCATTGCGTATTAATTTAAAAGACTATCTCCCCCTATTTTATTTTTTATTTTTTTGATCGTCAATTTAGGGATGAAGGTTTCTGAGTTGTTTTAAAGATAGAGGGCAACCTAGAAACATTCATACTGACAGATCAATGGAGCAGAAATTATTACATAAATATATTGCCGGTGATGCCAATCCACAGGAGAAGGAAACAGTAATTCGCTGGATAGAAGCAGATAAAAAAAACATGGAAGAATTCCTGTCTGCCCGAAAATTATATGATCTTACTGTTTGGCAGAATGATCTGGTAACGGAAACTTATGCACCAGCCGGTAGACTTCGTAAAATCTGCATCGAATTTGCTAAAATTGCAGCCATCTTTATCGGTTCTATTATTCTCGTCACTATTTTCTATCCGGCAAATGAAACCGTACCAGAGGAAACCGGCATACAAAAACTATATGTGCCGGCCGGTCAGAGAGCAGAACTAACTTTATCCGATGGCACAAAGGTCTGGTTAAATGCCAAAACGACTTTTTCATTTCCGGACCATTTTGATGATCACCAAAGAAATGTGATACTGGACGGGGAAGCATATTTTGATGTCGCACATAATGAAAAGTCCCCTTTCGTCATTCAAACGGAAAAATACAATGTCAAAGTACTAGGTACGGAATTTAATGTCCGTGCCTATAAGGAAGATGAGATTTATGCCTTCGAAACAGCCTTGATCAACGGCTCCGTTGAAATTGAAACGGCAGACCACGCCGTGAAAAAGCAATTACAACCCAAAGAAAAAGCCTATGCGGAAAATGGGCAATTAGAAATAAAACCGATCACAGAATTCGATCAATACCTGTGGAAAGAAGGATTAATCTGTTTTGACGACAACAATCTGGCAGAGATATTCAAAAAATTGGATTTCTATTATAATATTCCTGTCAAAATCGAAAATACGAAGATATTAGACAAGCGGTATACAGGGAAATTCAGGTCCAGCGACGGCATCGAACATATCCTGAAAACTTTACAACTAAAAACAAAGTTCCGCTATGAAAGAAAAGAATATCCGGATAATATAATTGTAATCAAATAAAATATTCACTTTAAATCTACATGCCTATGAAATATAAATAAAAGCAATTTGAAAAATCCGGAATGTGCTGTAACACACTCCGGATGAAGTCAATACCAGAGAACTTTCAAAAATCTAATAGTATTAACTAAGCATACAAAAGTATGAAAAATAAATTGTATTGGGATTATTGTATCCTATTAATACCGAATAAACACATTTTAAACATTATGAAAATAGCCTTTATATGCCTTTTTATTTTCATAAGTGGTATGTTTGCAACTGAAGCGGAATCTCAAAACGCAAGAATTTCTTTAAAACAGACAACCAGTGTACTGGACCTGATCAATATTATTGAAAATCAGACGGATTATCTCTTTGTCTATGACAAGAAGGAGATTGATCTGAATCGTCAAATATCCGTCAAGGCACAGAATAAAACAGTTGCAGAGATCCTTCTGACAATATTTAAGAATACCGACATTGTATATGCAATGCAGGGAAACAATATTGTTCTAATGAAAAAGAGTTCCGAATCCATACCGGTCATCCAACAACGGACGATACGGATAACAGGTATCGTAACAGATGAAAAAGGGGACCCGCTGGCAGGTGTCAACGTTTCGGCAAAAGGGACAACTAACGGAACGATAACAGACATAGACGGACGCTTTTCCATCATGGCAGAACCTGAAACCATCCTGCAATTTTCCTATATAGGTTATATGAATCAGTTCATTAAAGTAGGAAACAGTACTTCTGTCACGATCTCCATGAAAGAAGATACCCAGACATTGGACGAGGTTGTGGTCGTCGGTTTCGGTACACAGAAAAAAGTAAATTTATCCGGATCGGTATCTTCGGTCGATATGAGTACATTGACAGAGAGCCGCCCTATAACAAACATTTCAAATGCTTTGGCAGGATTAGCTGCCGGTTTACAGGTGACATCATCCAATAACCGCCCCGGAGACGATAATGCCAGTATACTTATCCGTGGTAAAGGAACACTAAATAACTCCTCCCCCTTAGTAATCATCGACGGAATGGAAGGAGAAATGAATAGTTTAAACGTACATGATATTGAAAATATATCTGTATTAAAAGATGCCTCCTCCGCAGCGATCTACGGTTCACGGGCTGCAAACGGCGTTATTCTTATCACGACTAAGACCGGAAAGGAAGGAAAGCTCAAAGTTTCATATAACGGATATGTCGCTTTCCAGAGCATTCGTCCCGGTGTATTGGATCCTGTCAGTAATTACGCCGATTATATGGAATACATCAACAGCGGTTATAACAACAGTAACCAGGCACTGCCGTATTCTCAAACCTCTATCTCTGCATGGAGAGAGGATAACGGGCAAAACCCTCTAAAATATCCGAATACAAACTGGATAGAAGATACCTTTTCCACCGGAGTAGGAACAAATCACACATTGTCCATGAGCGGAGGAACTGAAAAGATCCAGTTCTACGGAGCATTCGGTTACTTTGACAATCCGGGAGTGCTCGAAAATGCAGGATACCGGAAATATAATGCCCGGACAAATATCAACGCACAGTTGACATCCTGGTTGAAAATGGGAATGAATGTAAGTGGCTTCGTGGGAAAAGCAGAGCCAGGTAATGCCGGACAATCCGCTACTGAAGCCGGAGAACAAGCCAGTGTCGGTGCATTCACATGGGGATGGGCGACAAGCCCTGCTATGATTCTGAGACATGACGGCAGATACGGAGGTATCCAGAATGTCGAGGATGACGTATCGGAATCCGGGAATAATGTATTAAAGGTTTTAAATTCCACAAAAGGAGAAAATACGACCAGAAATATAAAATCCCGTTTCCATATCACCTTGCAACCAATTAAGGATTTATCCGTCACAGGTTCATATTCGTATGAATACACCGAACAAGGAATCAAAACAATACCAGTATTCAACGACGTGTGGGACTTTGGTAAAGATCAGATAATCTTCAAAGGAGAAGGCGAATCTTATATTACCGAAAAAGAGTATAAGCGGGAACGCAATTATATGGATATTGTTGCCAACTACAATCACCGTTTCCTGGACGACCGACTGGGACTGACGGCCATGGTTGGTGCCAGCCAGGAGCAATATAAATACGAATGGTTCAATGTTACCCGTAAAAATCTGACAGCACCAAACGGTACGGTACTGGATGCTGCCAACGGGCAAATATCGACAGGGGGAAATATGACGCAATGGGTTATGCGTTCGTATTTCGGCCGTTTGAACCTGGATTGGGAAAACAAATATCTGTTAGAATTTAACTTACGTTCCGACGGTTCTTCCAGATTCTTATCCGACTCACGCTGGGGATATTTTCCTTCAGGTTCAATTGCATGGCGTATGGATCAGGAAGAATTCCTGAATAGCACGGATTGGCTGAGTAATTTGAAAATACGCGCCTCTTACGGTTCTTTAGGTAATAACTCCGTAGGAAATTACTCTGCAATTTCCAGTTACGGTTCCGCCAATTATGTACTCAACAACGGAGTATCAACGGGTTGGGCGATAACGGCCCTTGCCAATGCCGGACTGACCTGGGAAAAAACGAAAGTAACCGATATAGGTTTCGATTTCGGAGTTTTAGATAACCGTCTCTACGGAACTTTTGACTGGTTCAATAAAAAAACGGAAGGTATCCTGATACAGCTGCCATCTCCTTTAGTGCACGGCTCCGCTACAACTCCAACCTCAAACGCGGCCGAAGTGACTAATAAAGGAATAGAATTAACTTTGGGATGGAGAGACAAAGCCGGAGATTTCGATTATGGGATCAATCTCAATTATACCCATGTGACCAACAATGTTGATAAATTTAAAGGAGAAGACTATAGCCTGAACGGGATATACATGACCAAAGAAGGGCTTCCTATCAACTCCATGTATATGTATGTTGCTGATCGTATTATCCAGACAGACGACGATTTAGCTATCGTAAACGACATGTTAGCCAAAAATCCGGACGCTTTCAGTCAATTAGGAGGCGTTCCTCAAAAAGGTGATATCCTGTTTAAGGATTTGAACGGAGATAATAAAATCGACCCGACCAATGACCGCGACATAGTGGGAGACACCAATCCGAAACATATGTTCGGACTTAATCTGTCTGCAGGCTATAAAGAGTTCGATTTCTCCATCTTTATGCAAGGAGTTATAGGAGCTAAAGGATATCTGAATGAAAAATACTTTACATCAACAGTACAAAGAGGCTATCAGATAACAAAAGAAATAGCTGAAAATAGTTGGACGGATGGCATGACAAATGCCAAATATCCAAAGTTAACCTATCAAACGGCAGTCAACAATCAGGCCAACACACTGTGGATTCAGAAAAAAGATTATCTGAAAATCCGCAATATTCAATTAGGCTATACATTGCCTAAATCAGTATTGAGCAAGGTGCAGCTCGAAAAAGTCCGTTTGTATGGCAGCCTGGAGAATTTCTTTACATTCACCGGCTATAAAGGGATCGATCCGGAATTGGATGACCTGAGTTATCCAACGATGAGACAAGCTGTTATTGGAGTAAATATCGAATTTTAAAATAGATCGACATGAAAAAATCAATAAAATATATAAGTTCAGTTCTTACAAGCCTTGTATTATTGAGCGGATGTTATGATCTGGATCAATATCCGGCCGACAAGGTTAATTCCGGTTCTTTCTGGCAGGATGAAGCAGATGCCCAGGAAGGTATGATGGGAGTATATGCAGCTATGAAGAAAGACGAGGTTTTCAGTATTTATTATACCCGCGATTGTTTGAGCGACATCGGTATCGGGTTGAACTGGGGACTTTATGGTTTCATAGAAGTGGCGCAAGGCCAAAGCAACTCTACTACCGGATTATACAAATCTGTATGGCAACGCCTATACGACGGTATCGCCCGGGCAAATACATTGATCACCAATGTACCTTCAGTCGATATGTCCGACGATCTAAAAACTCAATACCAAGCTGAGGCACGGTTTATGAGAGCTTTATATTATAATGAACTTTTGAATCTTTATGGAGGAGTTCCCCTCTATGACGAAACGACCAGCATAGAAAAAGAATATGACAACATGTATAAAACCAGAAATACGGAAGCAGAAGTCCTCGATTTTATTCTGAAAGATCTGGAAAATGCATGCACATATCTCCCCAAAACATGGGATGGCGGAAATAAAGGACGTGCCACAAAAGGTGCAGCTTACGCATTAAAAGGAAAAATACTGCTTTATGCCAAACAATATGCGGAAGCAGCCAAAGCTCTGGAGGAAGTTCGTAACGGAGGTTACGGATATGCTTTAAATCCTGATTATGCAGAATTGTTCAAGCCGGGTGGCGATGAAAGTTCAGAAATGATATTTGCCGTTCAAAACCTGGGCGGAGCCAGTACGGCTTATGGTATGCCTGTTCATTATATCGCCAATCGCGCCTCATACGGAGGATGTATCAACTGCCTGGTTCCCTCTGTCGAACTGGTGGACATGTATGAATATAAAGACGGACGCCCATTCGATTGGGATGAATTGTTTCCCGGTTTTTCAACCAATAAAAGTATAAAAGAAAAAGTCTTTTATTCCACCTTCGACGAAAAAGGCCAATACGTTGCTGCATATCCTGAAAATGTGGATAAACTACGGAAAATGTATTCAGAGCGGGATCCGCGTATGGAGTCTACCATTATTTTACCCTATACGGAAAACCTGTACAAAGGTTGGGTTAACAATGCAAAAAAAGACTGTGAAATGGTACTCGCCCCATCGAATCCGGCCAATGAAACATACGGATATTGCAGAAATGCCTTCGGTCATAATACCTATTTATACCGTAAATTCACACCAGAATATGATATGGACGGGTTAATAGCCGACCGATTCCATTCACCGGTGAATTTCCCCATCATCCGTTATGCAGATGTATTGTTAATGCTGGCAGAATGCTATAATGAGACATCGAACCTATCCGGTGCTGTCGAATTGATCAATCAGGTACGGGAACGTGCCGGGATCGCACTTTTAAATTCCGGTCCAGCTTATTTAAGCATAACAACAAAAGACCAGGTATTTGAACGTATCCAGAAAGAAAGAGCTGTGGAATTTGCAGCCGAGGGTCTTCGTTTCTACGACCTGAAAAGATGGGGATTATATATTTCCAAAACAAATGGTCAAAAACAAACTGATCTGGTAGGTTCTGTCTTATCTACTAAAGTAACAGAACAAAAAAATATGTACTGGCCGATTCCTCAGGAAGAAAGAGATATGAATCCGAATCTGACGCAAAATGCATCCTGGTAACAAACCATATGTATAGAACCAAGTAATGAAGGCTGTCTCAATCATTCTTTGGGACAGCCTTTATTGAATAATTATAAACTCAATCACATGAAAAATATATCCATTATTTTTTTATTATTCTCTTTGATCGTACATGATACGCATGCCCGGATACATTGGCCGGAAGGGAAAAAAGCAGCTGTAATCCTCACATATGACGACGGTTTAAAATCTCAGCTTCAAATTGTAATACCACAATTGGAAAAGCACAATTTTAGAGGAACTTTTTTCCTGTATGGCCAGGTCATCAAAGAAGAAGACATCCCGGAATGGCGTAAAGCCAGCCAAAGGGGCCATGAACTCGGAAACCACAGTATGTTCCATCCCTGTCTCTCCCAGACCACCGGGCAGACCACAAAACCTTGCCATTCTTTGGAATGCTATTCGGTAAAAGATATGCTTATCGAAATCGGAATGATGAATAACTTCCTGTATGCAATAGACGGAAAAAAAGAACATGCGTATGCTTACCCCTGCTCCCAATGCGTAGCCGGAGGAGAAGATTATTCAAAGCCTCTGTTAGCTTCAGGCCTGTCGAGATTCGCACGCGGAGGAGATCGCGGAATCATAACAAATACCGACAGCCTGAACTATGCAATGATACCGACACTTCCCGCCCATACCGGAATTTCTGCTGATTCGTTGATTGCCTATGTACAGAAAGCTGTTGAGAAAGGAGGACTCGCAATTATTGTCTTCCACGGTGTCGGAGGAGATTATCTGACAGTTGAAGCTGATGAACATAAAAAATTACTAGACTTCCTTGCCTCCCGTCCGGATATATGGGTCGGAACTTTCTCTGAGGTTTTGAATGCAATTACGACAGGGAAAAACACTCAGAAAGAGCAAAGCACGGTACGGGTAGATACCAACGGTGATTTCATAACGTATGTCTCCCCCTACTATGCGCTATCATGGTCCAAAAATTTCCCGATGATGTCCTATTGGAATATAGAGTCAGGAGGACGTAACCGGAAATACCTGGATAAATCATTATTACGTCCCGGAAAAGGAGGTGTGCTCATAAACCGGGACAATTCTTCCTTTCTGACTCAAAATCCGGCAATATACAAAGGGATGGAAACTTGTTACGAGAACGTTACTTTTCCTGATAAGACAGTAATGAACTGCTCGGTCATACCGACCAATGAACGACAATTTTCTATTACGATCGGAGGAAGTGGTAACAAATTCTGCCATGAATTTTTCCGGATCCATACAGCTCCGGATATCGCTCCCATGTCAGTATGGGCTGAGAAAACAGAAAATAAACCATCGACATTATATGACACACCTGTTACGATTTATACCCCGCAAATAGTAAAAGCCTCTTTTCGATTACCGGCAGTACTTCATTTCCCTGATTATGGCCTGGTTAAAATAGAAGCAGATCAGGATGAAGTTTATATTCAGGAACATTTTGTTCCCGATTATGAAAATACGGGATTATCCTTAGGACCATTTAACAGAGGCGGACATGCCTGGAGAAAATCAGTGCATCTAGGTTCGGTTATTCTTTCATTCCATTCTGAAAAACCGATAAATAAAGCATGTCTGACCTTCACTGTATTGGATGAGAACTATCCGCAAATCGCGGGCTGTGATTTTTCAGATCCCCGTTTCAACGGGTTAAAACGATGCTGGCAAAATTCATTTACAGTGAATCCGGTACACCAGACAATGGGAGACAACATTATTTTGGAAGGTATCGGACATCTTTCCCTGGCATTCAAAGCGGATATGATCCCGTTCACACCTGAACTGCCGGGAACATACTCCATGAGAGCTGCTTTACGAACTTCTATAGAAATAGCATTGCAGGAACGGATCGGGGAAAATAACCGCATTAAAGATTTTGGTTGGGAATGTACGGAGACGACATTGATCTCTTTGCATAAATATTTACTTGCAACGAACGACTGGGATTTTATTCGTCATTATTTACCTCAAATCAACCGGTTAGTAAAAGGTGTACTGGATGCAGACACAGACCATGACGGGATATTTGAAGCCCCCTTCCACGGAAATCAATTCGAAGAAGGAAGAAGTAGCTGGAACTGGTGGGATGACTTTGCTTTCGGTCATAAAGATGCTTATTTGAATATATTAGCCTATAAAGCACTAAACGGCATGCACCAAATATATACTTTACTGAATATGAAAACGGAGGCAGACTCCGTCCGGACCCGTTTAGACCTGTTTCATAGTGCTTTTAATCATACATTCTACAATAAAGAAACAGGGATGTATGCCGGATGGATAAGTCAGGATGGAAAAATCCATGATTATCAATTTTCATTCGTCAACTCTATGGCCATTAATGAAGGACTTGTTGAAAAAGAACGCTCGAAAAGGATCATCAAAAAGTTATTGAAAAACATGAAAGAGGCAGGATATGATTTCGTTTATGGTGTTCCAGGCCCTACAGTTCCCGTATCGAAAGAGGATAAAGGTAAATGGGATGAAATGACCCGCTGGGGACGTTATGAAAATGGAGGACTATGCGGGCAAACTGCTTATCATTTTATACAAGCGCTCTACAATACAGGCATGAAAGAACAGGCAGATGAAATCTTATTTAAAATGATGGATACCTATGAACGGGAGTACACTCATTCTGGCCTGTTCCCAGGATATTTGCAAAGTGTGGATTGGCGGACCAAAGGAGGAGCTCCTACCGGCTACAATTACCTGGCAGATAATTATTACTTTCTGTTAGCTGCAATAACAGGTTATTACGGTATTAAATATCCGGAATTAAAAAGTCCTGATAACCGATAAAGAATTTCATACCGATGTAACCGGAAAAAGTATGCTTACTAATTTGAATTAGTACGGCGACTAATCAGCGGTTGACAACCATCAACCGTATGGTTGATAATTATCGGCCATACGGTTCACAATCATCAGCCGTATGGCCGACAATTATCAGCCGCTGATTTCTTCAGTATGTACAAAGGAAAAGACCAGGACATCTATCTGAAAACTAACACATTAACTTAGAACGGCAATATATAGATAATTTTCCGAAATGTAATAGGAAATAAAATCAATTTACGGATGAAAGTTTGTAATAGTTAAATAAACATTTATCAGATGAATCTAAAAACAAAAATAAACGCCCAAATAACCTGAGTTCTAGAAGAACTA
>OATI01000062.1_pt1 | contig 153367 bp, 150 predicted proteins | sample 1494981 | NCBI WGS metagenome assembly OATI01 (sample SAMEA2579952, study PRJEB22360) | human gut metagenome
GGCATTGCGGACACACAATGGATTCCCCAAAGTGGATTGGAGTATCCACTACCGGTAGAGACAGACGCCAATTCGGTAGCATACTCGAAAACGCCATACGCATTATCTAAAGCTTTCAAGAACTCCGAGCGGGCTTTCAACGGACTCACCACAGCTAAACGCATGGCAAGCCTCATCCGCAAAGAGTTGGCAAACTTAATCCAGGAGCTATATTTCCCATCAAGCAGAATATCAAAACGGGCAAACTCTGTAGCTTCCGGCATTCGTTCTATGTAATCAGAAAGAACGGTAACCGCCGTATCCAGTTCATGGAAGAACTCATCATATACTTCCTCCTGCGTATCGGGCTGATAATTGTTTTCCGGATTCGCAAAATTGGTATATACTACAGGGCCATAATAATCTGTCACACGATGCATCACCTCTACTTTCAGAATCTTTGTAATACCAAAGAATGCCGGCTGCCCTGTACGGGTATGGATTTCCGACTGATAAATCTGAGGAAAGATATAAGCATACGTATGTCCCCACATCGCACTATTCCAACCGTCCTGCATATTATAATCGGAATTATGGCTACCTCCATTCAGTGGTTTGGCATCGTGCATATATCCACAGAACATATCAGCATTAAGATTCTGCGTCAATTGAAAGGGCCAGTTCTTGCCTTTGCCATAATCATAATTAAAATAAATGCCCTGCTGAATAATGCCCAGACGAATACCATGGTCATTATTATCCGCTTTCAAATCTTCATCGGTAATGCCTGCCAAATCGGTATTGTACTCTCTGAATTGGGAAGTACAGGATATCAGTATCGACCCTATAAACAAAGACAGAAGAATCATATTCTTTTTCATCATTTTACCCCTTTCCCGCTTTAAAATTCACATTTAATACTGAATCCCCAACTACGTGTCGTGGGCATTCCATAGACTTCGATTCCCTGGTTATCATTTCCGGTAGAAAGTACCAGATCGGGATCAAAAGGCGCTTTCTTGTAAATAAAAAAAAGATTGCGCCCTACAAAAGAAAGCTGTATATCTTTGAAAACCTTCGTTTTAGCTATCCAGCCGGCAGGTAACTGATAGTTTAGAGAAAGCTCTCGCAGACGCACATTTGTGGCATCATACATATAGTATTCCGTCACACCTGCACGTCCGCCAACTACGTTCTTGTAGAATCCCTTTACATTCTCTACACGATGTCCCTCCAACATGATATATCCATCGTCCCTGGCGTCGGCCGTAGTTTTGGAAACTCCATACATATCCATATCGGCCTGGGTTTGTGAAAGAATATTTCCACCATACCGACAGTCTATCAAAAAATAAAGGCTGACCCCTTTGTAAGAAAGAGTATGACTCCATCCCATCGAAAAGAGAGGATTGGCATTGCCTACCTTCACCGTATTTCCGTCTCCCTCAACCTGAGGCAATCCTTTATTTTCGCCCCCGGCCTCGTAAACGATATTTCCACTGCCATCACGAACAAAAGCTTTTCCGTAAATATCGCCGATAGAACCACCTTTCACTAACTTCATGGCATAACTCGACGAAAAACTGGTAGGACCGTAAACAAACTCTTTTAACTGTTCATGCAGTTCGATAATCCGGTTCTTATTGGAAGAGAAATTGAGTGTTGTTTTCCAGATGAAATCCCGCTTCATCACAGGTGCGACATCCAGTGTCAGCTCCCAACCCTCATTCTGTATATTACCGGCATTGACATACCGATAGGCATATTTATCTCCGGATAAAGCCGGCAGCTTGAAGAATTGATTGCGGGTATTGGTACGGTAATAAGTGGCATTAATGCCCAGACGATTACTAAGGAAACGCCACTCGGTACCTACTTCCACAGAGTATGTCATTTCAGGCTCCATCTCTTTAAAAGGAGCCGCATCACTGGCCTGCACTTCACCGCCGGCAGTAACGTGTGAAACCGGATTGGTGATAAACAGTGGGATATCATTACCCACTTTACTGTATGTACCGCGCACTTTACCAAAAGAAACCCATTCCGGCAAAGCTATCAGTTTATTCAGAATAAGAGAAGCACCAACAGAGGGATAGAAAAACCCCGTCCGCTCATGCTGGGTGTAAGCTAAAGTAGAAGCCCAGTCATTACGGGCGGTCACATCTACAAAAAGGCTCTCTCTGTATCCCACCTGTGCTGTAGCAAATACCGACTGCAACTGCCTGTGAGCATCAATCTTCTGATCGAGGCTGGCCGAACCGTTCATAATAATATTGGCCAGATTAAAGACATTGGGAAATTTCAAGGAAGCCGTCTTAGAGTCGTAACGGACAGAATTTACGATCTTGTCATTAATGCTGGCACCCATAGCGGCATCCAGTGAGATGTCACCCCACTTCTTCTTTGCCGTTGCCATCACATCTCCATAAAGCAGTACCTCCTGATAATCCATTTCAATATAGCGACCATTCACTCCCGCCAATGCCGGAGCTGTAGAAGCATAAAACTTCTGCCGTAATTTGTCATTTGCGTAATCCATAGTACCACGTGCCTGAATATCAAGCCAGTCATTCACCTTCACACGAGCAGACAAAGACGTAATGATTCTGGAACGGGTATCTTTACTCTGGATACGATTGACAATCCAATAAGGGTTTTGCTCAAAATCTTCAAAAGACGTATGCCAATTTTGTACATTGAGCTTACGATCTTCATCATATACTTCAAAATGATCTTTATAATAAGACAGATCTTCGCCACGAGGAAAGCGATACAATCCCACCAGGGGATTCATATAAAAACCTCCGGTAACAGGTTTGTTCTTTACCACCTGGCGCATCACATTCACACTGCCATCCAGTTTCAACCGGCCATTGAACAAAGAGGAGGTTTCGCGGAAATTCAGATTGTGTTTGGAAAGCTGATTTTTATCTATAATGCCCCTTCCGCTGGTATTGGCATAAGAGAAATAATTTTGTAACTTCTCGTTTCCATGGCTCACAGATATAGAGGTAATGGAAGTAAAACCGGTACGAAAGAAATTCTTCAGGTTGTCCTGATCCGGCAGTTCGGCCTTTGCTCCCCAGCTATCTACATCATCACTCACCCCATAGCGGTTTTGCATTTCAGGAAGACTAAAAGCATTATCAACGGTCAGGCTGGTAGAGAAAGATACTTTATGAACTCCGGACTCGCTCCCTTTTTTAGTGGTTATCAATATTACCCCATTAGCAGCCTGGCTACCATACAAAGCTGCAGCCGGAGCACCTTTCAGAATCGTTATACTCTCCACATCCTCAGGATTCAGATTAGAAATGCCGTCGCCTCCGTCACGATTGCCGGCATTGGCTGTACCTCCAATAGCCGAATAGGCTTGTTCGGAAGTAGAGTTGAGCATCGGAACACCATCTATTACATATAAAGGCTGATTATCACTGACTACAGAACGTATACCACGAATACTGACCTTAGCTGATGCACCCGGTCCTGAGGAATTCTTACTAATTTGCACACCTGCTGCTTTTCCTGCCAGTGCAGTAATCATATTAGGGTCCTTCACCCGGTTCAGTTCATCACTTTTGAGCTGCATAGCCGAATATGAGAGAGAAGATTCCTTCTTTTCAATGCCAAGTGCAGTGACAATAATAGGATCAAGCATCACGGCATCTTCTTTGAGTAGTATCTCAAATTCAGTTTGTCCCCGTACAGGCACTTCCTTAGTCTCACATCCCACAAAGGAAATTTGCAGAACAGCATCCTGTTCTACTACTAAAGAAAATTCACCCTCTGCATTAGTAATGGTTCCATCGGGCTCCCCTTTCACTTTTACAGTAGCTCCAATCAAAATTTCTCCTTTGGAATCGACGACGTGTCCTTTTATCTTTTTTCTTGAAGAAAACTGGTCTGTGTGTTTATCATATTCTATATTAATAGCATTACACTCTTCTATTCCCAAAGGAGGTAAGAGCATTAAAAACAGGTATAAAAGAGTCCTTTTAGTAAGTAACATGTTCATTTCAAATAGATTGTGCTTATACAAAAGTACACAATAAATTCTAAAAAAATATTTTTTAGGTAACGTTTAAACAAAAGAGTTCTCAGAAATAGGTATTATCACTATTTTTGTTGCAAATAAACTGTAAATATGGAAATAGAGATAGAAAATCATCCCCTGAAACCGTTTTTACCTCCGCATGCAAAATTGTTAATGCTGGGCAGTTTTCCGCCACAAAAGAAAAGATGGTCTATGGATTTTTATTATCCAAATTTAAACAATGATATGTGGAGAATTGTGGGACTCCTGTTCTTTGACAACAAGGATCATTTTCTGAATGAGTCAAAGAAAGCTTTTTGTCGTGAACAAATCATTGATTTTCTCAATAAAAAGGGGATTGCCTTATTCGATACTGCTTCTGCCATACGACGTTTGCAGGATAATGCTTCCGACAAATTCTTAGAAGTGGTTCAGTCTACTGACATAGCTGCTATGCTCCGACAATTACCGGAATGCAAAGCCATCGTAACCACCGGGCAAAAGGCTACAGATACCCTCCGCATGCAATTCAATGTAGAGGAACCCAAAGTAGGCGACTTTTCTGAGTTTGTGTTTGAAAACCGCCCGATACGGCTCTACCGGATGCCTTCTTCTTCCCGTGCTTACCCATTAGCATTGGATAAGAAAGCAGCTGCTTACCGTATCATGTACCAAGACTTACAAATGCTTTAAAATAATAGAAATATGAAACCAATCTTTTTGCAATACCCAGCGTGTAGCACTTGTCAAAAGGCAAAAAAGTGGCTGACTGAAAATAATATTGAGTATACCAACCGTCTCATCGTAGAAAATAACCCCACCGTAGAAGAACTGAAAGCATGGATTCCACTTAGTGGACTACCGGTAAAAAAGTTTTTCAACACCAGCGGACTGGTTTATAAAGAGCTGAACCTCAAAGAAAAGCTTACCACAATGAGCGAAGAAGAACAGATAGCCCTGCTGGCTACCAATGGTAAACTGGTGAAACGTCCATTGGTAGTGACTGATCATTTTGTATTAGTAGGATTCAAACCCGACGAATGGGAAAAACTAAAATAGTTGAAAACTTCTTTGCAGAAATACTTGCAGATTCGGAAGATTATTCTATCTTTGCACCCGCAAACACGGGAGTAGCTCAGTTGGTAGAGCACCGGTCTCCAAAACCGGGTGTCGGGAGTTCGAGCCTCTCCTCCCGTGCAAGGTCAAATAGCTGTAAGTTAATAACTTACGGCTATTTTATTTAAAAAGTGGGACAATATTGGGACACTTTTAAAAATATGATATTCAAATGTTTACGTTCTTCATACTTGAAAGAACGTAAAAAAAATGTATTCAAAAGTCAGTAAACAAGCCTCCCTCAAGGAGATTATATCCTACACCTTACCCAAACTACATACTGGGAAATATTGGTACGTTGATTTCTGTTGTTTGGATCCTGCAACAAAGGAAATGAGACGAAAAAAGTATATGCTCAACAATATAGAGAAAATAACGGACCGACGTAAAATGGCAGCAGAGATAATCACTAATGTAACTCACAGGCTCCGCTCTGGATGGAATCCCTGGGCCGAAGTAAGCAATTCAAGACAATATGCAAAATGGGAAGATGTCATTCTACTTTATAAAAGATATCTTGAGAAGTTATATTCTACCAAAGTCATCAAAAAAAGTACTTTAACTGATTATCAAAAAAGAATAAGAGTGCTTAACGAATATAGCCAGAAGATACCCATACCTATTATTTACATCTACCAATTTGACTTAAGTTATATCAGTGACTTTTTGGATTATATATTGCTCGACCGGGATTCTTCGGCCAGAACTCGCAATAACTATAGGACATGGTTATCTTCATTTTGTGGGTGGCTAATAGAAAAACAATATATGGATACTAATCCAGTAGAAAAAATAAAAAGTCTTTCTGAAGAGACTAAAAAAAGAAGTGCATTGTCACATAGAGATTTATATCGGCTGAAAGAATATTTGGACGAGCATAACAAATACTTTTTATTAGTTTGCAGAATGGAATACTATACTTTTATTCGGCCAGAAGAATTATCGAATATACGACTCCGCGATATAAATATCAAAGAACAGAAAGTTTTCATTGAGTCTACTATCTCAAAAAACAGAAAAGATGGAATGGTTGGACTTAATGATGAACTAATAAAAATGATGTTAGACCTACATATCTTCGACCACGACACTAATTGCTACTTATTCAGTACTGACTTCAAACCAGGCTATAAAAAAACAAGTACGCGGTGTTTCAGAAGTTGTTTTAACAAAGCTCGCCGGAATCTCAAATTTCCTGAGTCCTATCAATTCTATTCACTGAAAGACTCAGGAATTCGAGATCTGGCAAATGCGGAAGGAATTGTAATAGCAAGAGATCAAGCACGACATTCGGATATATCAACGACAAATAAATATTTGAAAGGAACTGATCTAAAAGTGCACGAGGAAACAAAACATTTTAATGGTTCATTCTAATAAAAAAAATATCTGGTTATATTAAAATGGAATCTACTGTCCTACCATCCTACAAGATATAATACCAGCTATATTATCAAAGGAAAAAATGGATGAGTAATTACCTGGTTTATATAGACCTGGTAAATTACTCAGTCTTTCCTTCGACCTTCTCTCTAAACTCCCACAGATGTTCAATCGTAGGATGGAACGTAGGATTCTCCCAATGAGACGAAATTGTGGCTATTGCACTATTAAGATAGATTTCACAATCAAGTATCTTTGTGCACTTGTTGAGTTGATAGGGGGCTTCAGGATATGCCTTGCTTTCAAGCATATTCCTTGCCCAAGAGAGCAGTTCTTGTACTGATTCGTAGTTGTAATTATGTGCCATGATCTTATTTTTCTATAAATTCTACTTTATATTCAAGAACATCTGCAATTTTACAAAGTAAATCAATGCCCGTTGAATATTTCCCTGTTTCAATACGGGCTAAATGCCCATAACCTATTTCTGCAAGCTCCGCTAATTTCCGTTGTGTCAACCCTTTAGATTTACGAATTTCAGCAATGCGCTTACCGATTCTTTCTCTTTCATTCTCCATTAAAATAACTTTTAATTATATTATTATCTTCCCATGCACAATAATCGCAATACCACATAGCACATTCTTTCAATATTTGAGTCTTAATTGTATCCATATCTGTATTTTTATCTAATGTGGCACAATAGTGCAGGATAGCGGATAGCCTTTCAGTCCCAGTAGAACTAATGTATTTGAAATTATACATTATAACACCTTCTATCGGGATGAATCCGTCCTTATCACGATCAATTATCTCAATGATAGAAGCTGAACGGACATGATTTATCACTGTTCTGTTTCCTAAGGGATTCCCTAAATGCGAACGGGCGTCTAAAAACGCCCATTCTGGTAAAGTGTATTCTTGCATTCTATAAAGAGTTTATAAGTAATCTGTAAGCTGATTCTTTGGCAGACAAATGTTTTTCTTCATTTTCTTCGTCATCACACCAATCCCATATCTCAGAATCTGTACAATGCACTGAAGTGTCTATACCTCTCAATATGTACTGTCCATAACCTACTTGTTCGATAGTGATAGTTTCGTTGTTGATTTCAAATGCCTTCATGATTCTATGCCGCTTATCCGTTGCCGCCGGTTCTATTGTTATTTGATATTGCAAATATAAGCATTATTTTTTGCTGCAAAATATCACAGCACTTTTTTTTTAAAAAAAAGCCCCGACTATGAAAAACCGAGGCTGCCACTTGTCGCTACAAGTAAGCTTCTACACATATATAACAATTACCACATAAATAAGTTATAACTAATACCTGCACCGATATACCAACCATACGGATAACCGTATCCAGCCTGTAATCCAATCCCCCAACGTTTTTTCTTCGGTATAATAGAATGATAAATATCATTTGTTACCGTTTGGTACACAGTTCTCGGAAATATCTGCATACTATCCAGTCTCGGACGATAACCGGACACCCATACCCGGTAAAGACTATCCTCATAATATGCTTGTTCACGATGAATCACAGTATCACCTACATGCATCGTATCTGTCAACCTAATGATTAATACAGGCGCCATAGGGGAAGGAATCAATAATGTATCAACCTTGACAATCGTCTTTATCTTTGTCTCGGTCTTGATTTCTGCCGGAAATTGCTTGAGTGGACGGAACCAAGCTGTCACACAAGCAATCAGTAACAATGTTACTAAAACCCAGGGTAACGCTTTCATGGCTTCACTACTGTATTACGCAAGAAATTATTAAACTCACTCCGTACATCGAAACACGGGCAAGCCTTGATATATTCTGCCGGCTCAACATCACCATTCCCATTAAGATCAGGAGATGTATCCCGGTGGCCCAATAGCTCAATGATATCGTACTCTTTGCATAGTTTGGCTACGAGATCACGAAGAGAGTTCTTTTGTGCTTCGGTACGAGTGTCAGCCGGATGTCCGTTTGCATCCAGTCCGCCAATGTAGCAGATACCGATTGAGTGTTTGTTGTATGACATCCCAGAGAATCCTTTCGTATTGCAGTGTGCACCATCAATAGAGAGTGGGCGACCGTTCTCTACAGTACCATCGAGATCAATTACGAAGTTATAACCGATCTGGGAAAAGCCTCTTTGTCTGTGCATACGATCAATGTCTTTTGCACGTAAGTCCTGCCCGGCACGTGTGGCCGAGCAGTGGATAATAATGGAGTCTATTTTATTCATGTCTCTATTTTCTTATTAATTAGTAATCACTCGGTGGCTGCCGGTTAGCACACCCTCTCACATCACACTTCTTTATCTCGGCCTCTTTTAATCGTAGTTCAAGTTCATGCCTATCCTTTATCAATTCAAGTTGTTCAGAACGCAACTTATTATTCTCAGAATAAAGGAAATCAACCTTAGCGTCTCTGGTAGCCATCCGTTTCTCCTGATTATCAATCTGCGATGACTGAGCATTGATAATATTCAATAGATTCTGTATCTCCATTCCATCAGCAGAAGCGTCTTCTTTCCGGGCATTCGTCTTACGATTCACCCAGAAAGTGATTAACCATGTGATCGTAGAACTACCTCCTATAGCTCCGATAATTGCCAGCCAGTCATTTAATCCCATCGCTTATTGTATTAATTGTTGCCCAGCCATAAGACCAGGCAACGAAAGGTTATTCTACGAACAAGGCCCCAATCATGTTAATGAAGTGAGTTTTAGGTATTTTATTTCCATTAACCTCGATATCACCTTCAATACCGATCATTTTAATGATCGACTCAAATTGTTCAGCAGTGAATTTACGTTCATCGAATTTGATCTCTTCCTCCATTTTCTTATCATGAGCTTCACCGTAGTTTAAGTTCAGTTTTTCCAGCTCCTCGTCATAGGCATCTTTCTCTTTACGAATTTCTTCAGCTTCTTTAAGCTCTTCCGGAGTTGGTGCAGCCGGTTTCTCGATAAGATTGCCATTTTCATCTTTATCGCCCTTTTTCCATTTCTTCGCGGCTTCTGCACGGGAATCAATGTCTTTCAGGCGATCCTGTCTTTCAGAGCGCTCGTCGAATCCTTCTTTTTTCAAGCTTTTCAGAACATCCTTCATCTCTTCTTCAAAAGCATGCATATGCTTATCATACTGCACACGGGTTAAAACTACAATGGCATTCATGCCGGAAGGTAACTCTCTTCCTTCACATATCAGAGGAATGTTTCTAACTATTGCTGCTTTATTGAAAATTTCTGCGTATTTCATAACTTTTTATTTTAATTGATTAATTCTTCTTTTTAAAGTGGGACGATACAGGACCGCCCCGGTTAATTACTTTGTTTACAATTCAGCTGCAAACTGTTCTTCGACAGCGGTAATAAATCCTGTTATTGCACTAATAGCAGGAACTGCCTGAGAGGAATCGTAGAAATTTGTAGTCAATGTTTGATCGTGCTGACCAAACGATCCAATCTGGACGTTCTCAGCATTGACTATTATTCCGTTTTCAACGACTGCCAATCTACCTTCTCTACTTTCACAGTCGGCACTCAGTTTGAATCCATTGTCTTGACCATTAAAACTATACTTTGCGCTAATGGTCTTACCTTTTGTTACATTCATTGTTTCTTTAGTTTAATGAGTTAATAATATAATATATCTACGTTAATATCTTTTCCTTACTTATACCTGAACCTGAACATTTATAACAGCCGTTGCAGGGTTCATATAATGTTCTGTCTGGGTAAAAGAACCTCCGAAAGTTTGAGTCTTACCTTTCGTTACAGTTATTGTTTCCTGCCATTGCAAGAAGTCCTCTCCTGTCTTTTGATCATTAAGTTTAAACCATACTTTATAATTCTCATGGGTCGTATTCGGAAGAACCGTAAACTGCCAGTACCAGGTGTTATTACTGTATTGCAATGACTTCCTATAGGTCAAGCTGTCGTCATTTAAGAAGACAGCATGATTCAGGCTTGGATACAACTCGCCTCTGTAATCGTCTCTATTGTACACACCTATCAATTTATCTTCATTGTTGTTTGAATCGACCGTGTAGATGAACATGGTCCAGGACCGGGGATTCTGCAAGGTTGTATTTGCGAAGTACATGCCAAAGCCGGCTGTTGAGACCTTAGCCGTCTGATATCGGAAATCATAAGGCTGTATGGTACCTTGATTATTAAGTTCTATGATCTGAGTATTATAGTAGGATAACTGCGTTACAATTGCAGTTGATTGAACGACTATTTTGACTTTTGCCGGAGATTGAATAGCAACATCGCTATTGTTGTAGAAATTGAAAACCAACTCGCGGACACTATCCATTTCTAAGGTTCTGACTTGGGAGCTCTCAGTATAATCTACATACAGCCCCGGAAGGTCTAAAGCTCTATAAACCTCTGAAGTGTATTCCTTCTTCACCTCATAGCCGGATACATTATATGCCTTTATGGAATACACTCTGTTGGTGGAAGTAATACATACGGCAATAAGGACTTCGTCGTTAAAGTCAATCCATTTGTGATCGGAACTTATATTAGGATAGAAAGCAAATGTCTCCGGTCTGTTCTTCAGTAGTACTGAATCCTTATAATTATGTATTATGTTCTTTGTTTTATTGTAGACGACACAAGTCAGGTAAGCAGCATCGTAATACTCTCCTAATATATCCTTAATACTTAATAATGCATCATTAGTGCCCTGGTAACAAGACAAGGCAATCTTAGGAGGAACAACAACATCTTCTAACGTAATCTGGAACTTAGGGTCAAAACCATCTACCGATATAAGGTGTCTGTGTCCGGCTATAGAAGTATAATCGTCGCTATGACAGTATCCTTCAAAATCCGTTAAACGTCCCCATGGCAAAAGAGTGTTCTTTTGCCAAACGTGGGTTATGGTATCTATCAAACCGGAATTGATTTCTCCGGAAGCTGGTAATCCGGTATATATTGGTAACATTCCCAATCGCCCGCTTTCTCCCCGGTAATTGTTTCCTACCCCAATATCCATGGCAGGGTTATTACTTTCGACAGGCTTATGCTTGCTAAGTATATTTACTTTAATTGAATTAGCTACATATACTGTATCCCAAAAACCGTTGTATTGCCCTAATCCAATAACCTGATATGGTTCTGAGAGATTAATGGGGGCATTGATGACATTGTAGGAAAGTGCATAGAAAGCAGTATATTGTTCTATATGCTCTTCCTGCAAATTAACAGATCTCATACGGGCGGTAACAACTTCTCCCATGTTAATGCTTCCGGTTGCATATATGAACATCTGTACATTATTCTCAATAATAAGATTGGTATACCTTACATTACCATAGGCAATCTTCACATCACAAGAATTAAAGTCTTTGAGAAAACCTTGTATCATCTCTTTAGAAGTCTTGATGATACTTCCTCCCTGGGCGTATATATTCTCTGTATCTATAACATCTATATATAGATTGCCATATACGACTAACACTCTTTTTATCATATTTTACCTCCTAATCTCTTTATCTCTGACTTAAGTTTATCATTCTCTTTCTCTAATAAACTGATTCTTTTTTCAAGGCTTTCGGCATTTCTTACGACTGATTTCAATCCCAATGTATTGAGTTGTGTAGCACCGGCAATCGTGGCAATAAAATCGGGTGATATATAGTTGATCGAGCCGTAGCCATCTGCTGACTTATATGTAATATGAGGCATGATTTTCTCTACATTTTGATATATGAGACCGGTGTGTCTATTCCGATCAACGCCACCTTCGCCACGTTGCAAGGCGAGAGCATTATAACTATAATCAAGTACACAGCCTAAAGACAACAGCCTTTCGTCATATCGAACATTTCTATCAAAGTTTGTTTTCAGACGTTGATCAGATGCTGATTTAGCACTTATGGCACCGTCAGCAATTACGCTTCCACGTGTATAGATACTTCCACCTACACCGATGCCGCCGCCTACGGTCAATGCTCCATTACTATAACTGGTGGATGCTTTAGTAGACAAGATCTTCACACCATAGGCGGAGGATGCATTCGTCATAGACACGTCACCGCCGTAATCGTTAAGATACAATACAGACATGATACCGTTGTTACGGGCCTGAATATCGTTGTGGTCGAAAGCAATGTTCCAGGAAGAAGGATTACCGGAGATTATGCAACCGGATTCTTTATTTCCGGTTGAAATACCGATACCATCACATATTATTTTACTTTTTGAATCACCCCGGATTGTTCCGCCTATTAAATCAATAGTACCCCTCATGCCTAAATTAGCATTAATAGTAACATCACTATTAAAAGAAGAATAGCCATCAACTTGTAAATCATCCTGCAAGTATGTGAGATCAATTACATCTAATCCCATTCCAGCTATTACATGTCCTGCAAATGTAGTACTACCACTAACGTTAAGATCATCTGTTATAGTAACATCGCCACCTAAATGCGCAGATGCATGGGTTGTAAGCAGACCTATCTCAAAATCAGCCCATGTATTAGCAGCACCTTTATGCCAATACCATTTAGTAGGAATTGTCCTACCAGTACCACTTGCGGTATAATTAACATGGATGTCTGAATAACCGGATACTAATAAGTGATTAGTAGCGGAAGATATTTCTGCAACACTTCCTTTAGCCCCGAATACGACATTTCCTGTCTTAAATCCGGTATTGGAAGTTTCAAAGTAAGTCAAAGATGTAGAAACGACTCCATTGTGATTTAGAGCGAACCAATTTCCGGCAGTCCCTGCATCATTATTTCCAACCCAAAGTCTTAACTGACCAAAGCCAGCACTTGATGGTCTATGAGAACCTATTATATATCTTGAAATATATCCTTCTGGTATTTGATTAGCCCATCTAAACATAGGTTGAATACTATCTTTAGCAACACTATAATTTCCCATTGATAAAACAGGAGATAATGTAGATAGATTACTCCACGTATTAGTACCAGTAGGTTCAACATTAGAAACAATAGTACTTCCTATATTTAAGTTACCTTTTCCGTATAATATTCCATTTACTTGCAGACCTGTAGTAATATTTAACCGATCTGCTGTCTCAGCTATAATTCTGTGTGTATAATCAGCCGTAGAGCTACCATAATGGAAATCAATATAAGGTGTCGCCCCAGATAATTCCAGTTGCCCGTCCTGAAACATGCTTTTTCCAGACTTATACGTTGTAGCCGTAACAGTACCATCTACACTTATAGAACTTATTTGCAAATAATTAGCATAAATGTTATAAGCCCCTAACATAGAACTTGCTTCATAGCATAATGAAGGGTGTTTCTTAGGTGCAGATATAGTAGGAGCAGAATAAGTTGTACTACCACTTGACCAACTGTATCCGTTTGTATTTATAGCGATAGCAGAAGTTGAGTTGCTGATCGTATATAGATACTTAGCCCCGCCTCTTAAGTAAACAATCTCAGTAGATGCATATGCGTTTTGTTCAATTCCACCACAAGGTTGAACACCGGTAGTAACACTGGAAACATAGTAATTAAATATTTTTCTCTGAATTGCAGTAGTTCCCCATCCACCGCCAAACACTTGCCAACTTAAATTCATGGTAAAACCGTTCGTATGTGTAGACCATGATGGTTTACTACCACTGTTAAGAGAAACAAAGATATTAATGGTAGTAGGTTCTTTGGCACTAATAGTGACACTACACGGGTAATAAGTGTTCTGATCCAATGAAGTTAAATCTAATGTCTTGCAATTATTAATAAAATCATTTAATCGTACTCTTACATAATCTCTACTATATTTACGATAGAAATTATCAGAACTATTAGTACATACGAATTGATCTAATACACCATTTTCACCTCTACCAGTATCACTATTAATATAATTTAGATAAACATATTTACTGCTATCTCTTGCCACAATAGTACTTGCAGAAGAACTTGTAGTTGCATGATAACCATCGTGTAAATCAGCATTCAGATTAGTTACCTGAGTGGTAGATGTAACTACTAAAGGAGATGTACCCTGTGCTACATTGGATATTAACCTTGTACCTGTAATAGTAGACGTAGAAGTAATAGCTTTATCAGCCGCCCAAGAAGTACCATTATAAAGCCATCTTGCATCACCTGTTTCGGAATATAATCCAATAGTATTCTTATTAAATCTAATCCAATCAGTATTTAAAATAATACTTCCATTAATAGTTAAACCACCAGTCATAGTATCACCAGACTTTCTTACATAAGTGCTATTAAGAGTAGCAGCATAATTATTGGTATCTAATAATGTATACCAGGCTCCCCATGAAGTAGCGTTATAGTTTCTGTTTCTATGTCTAACACTACCGGTAGAACTTCCATCAAACCACAATTGAGGTTTCCAATGCCCCGAAATACCATTTATTTCAAGTACATTTCCATAAGTAGAAGGAGTGTTGGCAATAGTATAACTATCGTATGCCTTTACTTTCAATGCGTCTACTGCTAAATTTGCAGGATCAAAGTTTGTGGTAACAGTTAAGACATTGGAACTATTAGCTGTCGTAGCAGAACTGGCAGTAGCGGCATTACCAGTAATATTAATACCCCAACTACCGGATGCACCGCCACCAGTTTTCGTAGGAGCATAATTAGCAAAATTACCACTGTCAAGAACGACACGACGGGTACCCCATGCAGCAGCCCCGAACGCTTGATAGTGAATAGCCATTTCACCGTTACTTTTATTAAAAGTAATAAGATTACTACCACCACCAGAATTATCTACATAACTATTTAGATATAATGCATCATAATAAGTACCTGTGCCTATGCCTGATTGGGTACCATTTAAAAAATACAATTTAAGTAGACCATTTCCTGTTGCATTAGGCTTTACACCACGTTCTGTTGTAGAAGAATTGATATAATTAGGCGTTCCTTTGGTAAAAGTAACAGTAGTTCCGCTTTTACTAACTGATTTTAAAAATTCCCCTGTGCCGGCAGTCACAAAGTTTAAGGCACTTCCTCCCTCTAATGAAGCTATTCGAGCAGCAAGCCTATTAGTTGTATCTGCATTGAAAGTGTTGGTGTAATCAGTACTACTATATGATTTGCCAAGATCATCATACCCATACACATTTTGAATAAGTCCACCGCCTGAGCCGCCTGAGCCTGAAGCATATCCCTTAGCAGACATACCACCAGTTGATACAAGATTAGCAACTGTACCATCTTCTCTTGATATTACCAACCCATTATAATCTTCGTTCACAGAGATTCGATATTTCTTTCCATTGTTGGCACTGATGATCAAACTTCCATTAAAATATGAGTCGCCGTTTACATGCAATCTATATGAGGGCGTAGTAGCACCAAGACCGATACCGACCTTACCATCCTGAGTTATATTAATTGCTCCATTAATTCCAAATCCTACATACGCTTTTTCACCAGATATTTGGAAATGCGCTGTTAAATCACCTTTAGTAAGACTATAATACGGATTAGTATTACTATAATTAATACGATAAAATGGAGATATTATATGACCATTTATATATACATTTCCTGCTATGGCTAATCTATAATTTGAATCATCATTTTCTACATCGCCTAAATTTATTCTTCTAAAATGTCCAACTCCTGTTGTTCTTAAAGACCAATATGTAGTACCAGTGCTTGCACACATATTGCTTGTTTGTACAAACCCTGTATTGTCGCTATTGCCTAAGAATAAATTAGAACCAGAAGTATTACTAACTCTCGTAACCCCAGACGCTTCTCCAGATACATCAGTAGTACCATCGAATAACTGTCCGAATATTCTCCTACTGTTAGCTAATTTTGTAGCAGAAGCGACATTATCAGTAAGCAACGCAGAAACAGAAGGAGTTATAGTTACTGATCTTGTAACTTCCGCTGTAGGCTTAGCAGCGTTTGTAATACTTTCTACTACATTAACTCCATAATAATTACCATTACCATTTGTATATCTGGCAATTATACTGAAAGATTGATAAAGCCCCGTCTGTTTAAACCAGAGATATACTTGCCCGTCGTAATTAAAAACGTCTATGCTGCCAAAATTATATCCATTGTGAACGGCAGATGGATTAACTATCTTATTTTCCGGTGGGTAATTGTAGAACTGAATAGTTGTATCAATAGGTACATTTTTTGCATTATACGAATTGCCAATAATATGTACGGTTATCATACATGCTTCTGTGGCACGGGCAGTTAATCTAACAAGACAACCATTAGTATTACTATAAGCATTATGATATACATATCTACCTCTATCGTATCCACCTAAATACTGGCTATTCAAATTATTAACCATTGTGGAAGAACTAACAATAAGAGGTGCAGTTCCATTAGCAATATTAGATACTAACCTTGTCCCAGTGATTGTTGATATGGAAAGAACTGCTTTATCAGCGTACCACTGAAAGCCGTCATAGAACCAACGTGCATCACCACCTTTGTTATACAATCCGCCTCCGACTGAATCATTCTGAAACCAACCCTTTTTGGTGACAATATAATTCTCAGCATTAACGTTTGCACCAGAATTGATGGTACCAGCTGCATTAATACTACTCCCCGCGGTAATAACACCACTAAAATTACCAAGAACAGAATATACGTTAGACCATCTGTGGGCATTAGTTCCATTGGTAACAATTCCCGTGCCTCCGGAATATATCCCGTTGTTTGTAATGATGAAATCTGCATTATTAGGATCAGTAACCTTATTATTCATTACAAAAGCTAATAAAGCATTTGCAGGAGTTGTTATATAATTATAACTATCTCTACTGAAAGCAATATGTTTCACTCCCTCAGTGCTACTTATAATAAGATTGGGAACAGTCAGAGCACCGGTCATGATATCTCCAGCTTTACGTACATAAGTAGAAGATGCAGAAACAGTTGTCAGATAAGAGTTGCTATCTATACTTCCATCAGCCTTTAAGAACTGAGCAGAAGTACCGCCAGTCTTTCTAATAGATGAAGCTTCAAAAGCAACATTACTCTTAACAAGAGTATCATTAAAGGTAATCCACGGATTTGTATAATTCTGTCCGATATATAAATAATTTAATACTTGGTCGCTGCCATAAGCGCCAAAGGTTCCATAGTTTGTCGCGCCATCAGCTCTTCTAAAGATTAATCCTCTCGTCCAGCCTCCGACGTAATTACTATTGTGAACAGTTATTATATCTCTACCATTGATAACAGTCCTAAGATTACCATTACTGCTAAAAAAAGTCTTATCTCCTGTTATTTCCTGAGCAGTATTAAGTGTAACATAATTAGCTAAAGATTGATGTTGAGTAAGGTATCCTTGTCCTGATACCCAACCTTGCGTTGCATACTTGTTAGTGGTAAGATAAGCCTTCAAAGCTGTTTCATCAAGTCGCTGTGCAGCTTTCCACTTACCGGCCAAAGCATCATATGCCAGAACATATCCATCTGCTACCCCTTCAACTCCCGTACCGGATGCATTAGGAATAACATCTAACAACTGGTATAACGCAGAAGCACTTCCTCCGCCACCACCGGAACCGGCTGCACGACCTTTTGCAGAAAGATAAGTGTTACTGTAGAACCCGACCTCTTCACCTTTATATACAGCAGGGCGAATTCCCTTATTACCTTCATCGCGTACAAACCAGGCTGCTATGGCTGCGTCAAACTTACTCTGAAAATCATTAGAGTTTAGTTTACTATTTAAAGCGTCTTGCAGACCTGTGATCTTACTGATTGCTAAAGACGGAATATCAGACGCAATCAAAGATGTGCCGGAAGTAACACGGCCATACTTATCAACAGTTAGTTTTGTATATGTTCCAACAGAAACACCGGTCTCACCTAAAGAGAGTGTGATGTCTTTGGATAGTGTTCCACCACCAGTAAGACCTGTACCGGCCTTGACGGAGGTTGTGATATCTACTTTTCCCCGAAGGAGTTCAACCATGTTGGCAGAATCGGGGAAGTTCTCGAATACCTTCTGAAACTCTTTCCAATTATCGATAGTATCCGATATACTTTCTCCGGACAAGAAACTGTTTAGCTTATCCGAAACAGTCTTTAGATCTGTCTGTTTTGCATAACCGGCTAAAGTATGATTGCCCCAACCGTAAGCGGCATTCCAGTTCGCTTTATCGGATGCAGTAGCTGCGAGATAGCCTTTGTCCGTAACCCACTTTTCTGTGGCATACCCGGCCAACGAAGGAATGTCGGTTTTCTTGGCATAGTTGTTTGTAGACAGATAGGAAGCAAGTTGGTTTTCATTCAATCCGGCTTCTCCTGCTTTCCATTTGCCGGCTAAGGCATCGTATTTCAGAATAGAACCATCTACGGCCCCTTCGACTCCTGTACCTGTAGAATTTGCAATGACATCCACCAATTGATAAAGAGCTGATGCACCGCCAACTCCTCCCCCGGAACCAGGTGAATAGCCTTTTGCAGATACACCACCGGAAGCTGCTATACCAGCAGGACTGCCATCGGATTTTGAAATTCTAAGAATGTTGTACTCAGGGTCCCATTCTATAAGTCCGTCGCCAATACGTATCCCTTCTTTTGCTTCGATCAACTTCTCTGAGGATAAGCCTTTAAGAAAAGATATCTGATTTCTGGCAGTATCTTTATGAAAAGAATGAGCTTCGTCAGCTATTCCTGATTTGATTTTCTTTCCGGAAACAAGCAAGTATTCTTCGCCATATGAAAGTAATTCCAGAAGATTAAAATTATTGTGTTGGTGACCAATACCACCGCCCCCAACATAGTTCTTAGCGATGCGTTCGGCGATAAAGTCACTTAAGGATCCTGAAGTGGCAGTATACCACTTTTCGGAATAAGGATCCTGCACGGGAAAAAGTGCCCCCTCGGTGAGTGGAAGGCGGGGAAATTCAACAAGCCGAGGGGGCACTGTAAAAGACCCGACACCGGGAACGGTGATGTTTAAATCTCCGGCAGGTTCGGTTCGCGGAATGTTAAGAAAGGGCCGGGCATCGGCATACTTGTAAGTGAAAGTATAATTGCTGGGGAGTTCACGATCTGTATAGGTGACGTTACTCTCTGTTACAACAATCGGACGAAGATAAGATTCGGTATAGATGTACTTTGACAAAGAGGGAAAAAAATCAAGTAGCCAACGACGTTCCTGGGCATTAAGATAACCAGTATTTTTTTGAAATTTACGTTCGGTATCAACACGATATTCCAAAGAGTTGTCTTCTATCTCGGCTATGTTATGGGTATGTTCGCCAGTGAAATCACATGAACCATATGCACGGAAAGTATCGATACCTCCCAGAGAATTCTCGAATAGGATCCATTGTTCTTGCTCGGATAACATATCGGAGGCATAATATCTTTGTATATAGGTGAGACGAACACCTTCCGTATTTTCAATCCATACGTCATAATAGCCAGGAAGCTCATTGTCGAGTTTCCCTGCAACAGAAGCATATTGCAAAGGAATAGTATATGCTTTTCCGGCTTCGAAGTCAGAAAGAGTAATATCTTTCTGAGTAATGACGGATCCGGAATCATCGGTAAAGTATGCACGTAACTTCACGATGCAGGGGACAACTGCATAATAGGTAAGAAACTCCGGTGAATAATAAGTAACCGGCTTAACAGTAGGCTGCCAGGTAAGAAAGTTCTGAGTCAGAAAATTTGTTGCTGTATCGGCAAAACGATCTATACCTGCACGAACAGCACGAAAAGTGATATCGGTATAAACCGGATCTCCGGAAATATCGGGATTGACAACATACTCATCAGAAAAACGGGCAGTAAACGTATCGGCAAGGGTTGGTTGCAGATAGACCTGAGACGACTCCTGAAGCTGGAAAGAGAGACATGAATGAATGATATCTTTCAAACTTATAGTAACAAGACCATCCTGGCCGGGATCGTAACTTTGCGACAAGATTTCAGTAGCTCCCTGCAGGAGTACGAATGAAATTTTTCCGGGAGTACTAATGCGGAAATCCTTAATATTCCCGGAAAGAGATAACGCATCTGGTTGCTGAAGAATCGTCATATCAATAGCTATTATTTTGAAACGAAAGTAGGAATAAGAGGGTGGGAATAAAAGGACAAAACTATTGATCCATGAACTTTATTGATTCCAACCAAAAGGTTCGTTTATAATAATGTCCACTTGCCTCCCATAAATAGTACTGTTTATATAACTGTTGACCTACATACTTTTCGGATGGATAATCGGGATAAAAGACATCAAACCCTTTGTCCTTATAAGGAGAATCATCATATTCTGCTTTGGAAATTTCTGTAAGTGCGTTTTTTAAGACCCAGATATACCAATTATCCGGATCAAAATTATAATCTGGATAATAGCTGGTAATTTGTTTGGCAGAAGATAAAGGTTCATATAGTTTTGTTGTGAGAAGTTTAGTGGAAAACGGTTGTTGCTTCCCTCCGATAAGATAAGACAAAGTATTTATAAAAAGTTTCTGTCCATTAAGTAAAACCGGTAAATGTGCCGGCAATGACTGTTTGACAGAATCGGGTAAAAGTAAATCAGCTTGGACGTCGAACAAAGAATTACGATGAAGATCGTCGTACCTTCGATAGAAACGCTCGAATATTCCATCTTCTCCATTATAGCACAATGTGTATTCAAAAAGACGCTCTCCTTTAACAAAGGTCCCTTCGTCATTCTGCACAATTCTACCATAGTTACATATTGTCCCACGAGGATTATTCCTCACTGAATAGAAAAAAGCAACCATTGGTTTCAAATTCGTATTGTCAGACCGATTTGTTTCGGTCACATCTTCTTCTGTTGATGTATAAGAAAGAATCTTTGAATTCAGAAAATTGGGAGCACCGATATAAAGTAAATACTCTTCGTATGTATCGTCCATAGCTCTTGAATCGGATAAATATACCCTACGAAACTCAAGTTGTTTATCAGGAACAACAATTTCCTTCGTTTTCAGACTTCCACCATCATAGTACCTCATGGATGAATTTGCTACAATCTCTTTAATTGCTTTCAAATAATAATCTGAACCCGAAGATTTTCTGGAAATGACATATCCTGTCCGACTAAAATACCCTTCATAATAATCTAATAGTGTACCTGGATATTTTGAAAACAAAAGGGGAAGGGAATCAATATTCTCTACGCTTTGACTGTCGGAAACTTGTTCTTCGGAAGATAATATTAATTGCTGATAATGCTCAGGAGTATCAATCTTAGGAAATGAAGTAAGATGTGGAGTTAAGTCATAAACAGGATCAGCCTGTGAAACTTCTGAGAAAAGCTGAATATCGACAGTTTGATTGACTTCATCCGGAATAAACTCACAGCAGAATTTTTTTCGATAAACTTCAAGGATTGTGGTACACATACTATCCGGCAATAAATCTAAAACCCGAATAGTACCATTAACTAAAGAGTCGGCACAATTATTCACAAACACCAAGTCGGGAAAAGGAACTGTACGAGTAAAGAAATTCGGGGACATGGTGTATCCAAAGTAGCTAAAAATACGAGTTAACAAATAATTTCCTCTGATAAAAGGAGTAATATAGAATCCGGGATTAAGTGTTATAGTTTCACCATTGATCGTTTCTGAGCGCACTACGGAGTTATAGAAATCAACATCCTTACCTGCCTGAAGAGAGTCACGAAACTGCCCCCATTGATCGACATATCCCCAACGATTAATGTACTTGTATTTGGGATATCCATTACTATAGGTTTCTTCGGAATCTATTAACACAGGGAAAATAGCATAATGCGGATTAGAACCAGAAACCAGGGAGCGACAAAATTCAATACCCTGTTCCACAGAAGTAATACCAGGTATAGTTTCCTCCCCAAAGATATCGGCCAACGAAACATCTGACAGACGTGAAAGGAAAGAGCCTTCGTTCATATAGAATGATGTAGAAATGTTGTTGCGTCTCTGAGCTCCAAGGATAGCTTGCCGACAAGACATAAAATATTCTCCATCTTGAATAGTAACAGGAATTCGAGTAAGTGGTTTCTTAAGAGAACCCAAAAGATCAGGATATCCAAGCATCCGACGGTTATGATCTGTATCCGGGAGATCAACGGGCAAGGTTTGTTCTCCCCATTCATTGAAGAATAAATTAGTTCGTTCAACTTCGAGTTGTGTACCTGGATTAAGATGGTATGGAAGTCCGGAATTTAGATTGACTATTTTCATACTATATATTATTATTTAGAACCTATTGCTCGAGAACGTGAGCGTAGTTTTTGTTTTGCCTCAAACTCGGTAAGAGAAACGGAGGCGGGAATTCCATACTCATCAATATTAATGATGGCATTGGCAAACCGCCGCATAAGTTCGGGAGTAAGTGTTACTCCCGAATCCGAAGATACGGGATCTGGTGAAGAAACGGTAGTCTTAGAGATAGTACCCCCTGAGGAGTAACCGGCCATGCGAGCACGAATAACCTGATTCAGATCGAGCGTGCGGATAGTACCTGCCTGTTGGGACTTATCAAGTATATCGAGAATGGGAGCAATGGTAGGATTGGATACAGCAGCATTGCTGGCAACCCATTCTTTAGAGTACCCCGAAGGCCCCTCTCCTACTATGACGGTAGGACGATCAATGAAACCACGAGCGTCGGGATCGTAATCGGCATCAGAAAAGAACTTACCATCCTGGGCACGTCGGACATCTATCTTACCACCTGATTCACGACCAATGGCAACACGAGTACCACCTTTGGAAGAAGAACTCCCAGAGAGAGTCATATTCTTAACTTTCTGCCGTTCAGCGTTGGCACTGGCAAGTTGGGCAGTACCAGTAATCCCCATAAGAGCAGCTGCGGCAATAGCCCAAGGTGTCCATCCTCCTAAACTGGCATGAGTTTCAATAATCGCCATGGCCGTATCAGCTACAATTTGCGAAGCCTTAATAGCAAATTTTACATCTGCATATTTTTTTTCTATCTCCAGTTTTGCTTGTGCCTTTTCATTTTCTAAGCGTTCAACTTCTTCAGCATTACCTTTTGCCGCCTCTATTTCCGCATCATATTGGGCATCAACATTATCCATCTCGGCTTGTTGAAGTGCCTGAACAGCACCGGAAAAAAGGCCAGAATAGTAATCGAATTGTTTTTTGTAGGAATCACGTTTCAGATTCTGAACAGCTTGTTCATATTCTTCTTCGGTGAGTAGTTGCTGATCACGCGCTGTCTTCAGTTGTAAAAGTTCAGCATCGAACCGTTCTTGCTGGGTAGAAAAGCCATACTGATTACGGATAGCCAATATCTTGGCTTGATGATCCGCTTCGAGTTGTTCTTTGGCTGCGTAATAGGCTCTATCGAGTTCAGTGGTATCGAGATTGTTCTTCTCAGCCATTTCCTTTCGGGCCTGGTAAGCAGCCTCAAGTACTGACATTTGCGCCTGAAAATCCTCTTCTACCGTAGTGACTTTAAACTGCGATTTAAAATCTTTGATTAGATCGTTTAACTTAGCCTGTTCCACAGCACGGGCAGCGTTAGCCGATTTTTCGGAATCAAGTACACGTTGATTGGATTTACGGACAAGATCTTCTTTGAGGTCAGCATTCTTCAGCTCAAGTGACTGGGCATCCTGATGGTATGACTTCTCTATCTTCAGACGATTTTCAGCATTCTGCTTGTCGAGTTCGATCATGAGAAGCTCATGCTGCTCCTTAGTGATTAACTTCTCAGAAAGATCAGCATTTAATGCTGAGACCGAAGTGTTGTACCACTTCTGTTGATTTTGCAAATCCTCTTCGCGAAGAGCCTCCATGGACTGAATAGCAGCCTTCTCAGTATCGAGGACGGCTTTCTTTTCTTTTTCGGCAGCAGCTTGAGCTTTTTGCGCAGCTTTCGGATCTGCCGGTTTATCGGGAAACCGGCTTTTGTAGATTTCTTCAGCTATCTCACGGTATTGATCAGCAGCATTCTTTTCGTCCTTGAGCCAGGCGGAAAGCATGGACTTATTCATATTATTGAAACGTTCCTGGGCTGCCGTCATATCTTTCTGTGATTTTATACGGTCCTGCACAATCTTTTCGATACCGGAGCCTGAAATTTTATCCAATTGGGCATCAATACCAGCGAGATCTTCCTTCAACTGCTTTATTCGTTCAGTATTTTTAGCACGTTCAGCATCGGTTATTACACGCATCCCTTGATCCTTAGTATTACCATACCCTGTGCCACCAGCCCAAACTTTTCCTCTTTCATTTTGTGCGGCAAGTAATTCTATTTCCTTTTTTGCATTTTCTTGTTTCTCCTTGAGGTTCTTAATTTCCTCGCGATGAACGTAGTTTAACCGGGCTTTTTCCGCATTGAGGTAATCATGTATCTTACTTGTATTGAGAGAGATTACATTTCCATACTGATCCCATTCGGATACAGCAGAAGGAACTATGGAAGAGAGATTTGCTATTAGAGTATTAAGTTCTTTCTGTTCGTCGGCATTACGATTGAGCTTACCTGCAAGCTCTTCATAGCGTTTAGTCATGCCTGGAAGAGTCGTTTCAAGCTTAACCACTTTCTCTAATTGATCGTCGAAAGTATCGGATAAAGGTTCGACCGCCTTGGTGATATCTGAAACGAAAGAGGATGCCCAAGAATACATTTTCTTAAAGAATGGTTCCATACGTTTTCCAATCTTATTCCACATATTGTCTATGGTATCTCCAAAATTAGACTCCACTCCTTCAAGCTCTTTCATTTGGACAGCCATAGAACCGGCCACTCCTTCAAGCTGTCCGAGAGACAATAGATAGTTTTTAATAGCTTCGTCAGAGTTTTGAACTTCAGTAGTGACACCTCGGAAAGTGTACTTCACTGTATCACCATTTTTATTAGCTTTAATACCGAATTCTTTGAGACGTTCATTCTCACCGGACATAGCGTCAAGTACTGCCTCTATGAATTGATCAATGCTTTTTCCTTGAGAAGCAGCAAGATCACCCATATTGGTGAGTTCAGATGAGGTCGGTTTTATTCCCCGATTAACTAACTTAATGAATGCTTCTGTCCACTCCTTCAGGGATCCAGGAGTATCAGCAGCTAATTGCTGGAGCATTTTCATTGCTTGTGCAGCTTTCTCCTGAGACTGAAAAGTATTACGAAGAACCGCTTCGTATTTGGCAAACTCTTTTCGAGTAGTATATGCGCTTGACGTGATATCTTTTAAATAACCGGCTAACTTGACAGTGATAAATGCAACAGCAATGGCTTTTAACTTTGAAAGTGCCGATTGTGTTAAATCGAATTCCTGACGAACATTTTGACCAGCACTTCTTAGTTCAGTCATGCGAGAGCGTACATCACGTAAACGCTTATCTAACTTTGCATATTCTTCGGGATGAGCAGACTGGGCCATGTTGTCGAGTTGAGCAGCAAGTGTCTTTGCCATCTTCTTGAGCTGATTGGCTGACATGGCATTTATATCGAGCTTATTGGTAAGCTCCGAAAGTTTTTTGTTATTCTCTGTGATGCGTTTAGAATACTCTTTAACTTCCTTTTCAAGGTTCTTATACCCTATGGAGTTCTTTTTTCCCTGTGACTCAAGATCGACCATAGCCTTACGACGTGCATTTTCTTCTTTCTTGAGATCCTTTGTTTCTTTCGTAAGAGCATGAATTTCCTGTTGAGCTTTTCCTGTCTCAGCTGATACTATGTATCTGATCTCGTCTTCGGATAAATGTTTCTTTGACATGGTTTAACTATTTGAAGATGTGTACTGAAGTGCCTGCTCGAGTTCTTTACGGATGGAATTCCGAATTTCATCATTGAAACCATATCGAAGTTCCGGGAAGGTTTCATGATAGAGAACTCCCCAAACCGTTCTATTATAGAGAGCAAGATTGCTACGGATGTGGCGGGAAATGCGATCATTACTCTTTCTGTAAGAGATGTCCAAGTATCGCAGATAGGGGAAAATACGCATAAAATACTCTGCTTTAGTGTCCGAAACATGAGAGGAAAACGGACGTCGCTGCAGATGTGCCAATAAGTTGCCAGAACGTGTATGCAGATAAGTACTAACTACACTTTCTTGAGTTTGATAGATTTGATTAATTCCTTGAGAAATAGTATCGTGGACAAATCTTTTTCTGATTAAGTCTTCTGTGATCATGATTCGCTAAACTTATTTTCAGCGAATGTAGCAAGGGAAAAATAGAGGGAAAAGGACACAAAAAAAGCCGGGAACTACTGACCGGCTTATCTTTTGTGTAACGGATTAAACGAAGGTAGTTCCCGGACCTTTATTATTGATTACGCTCTTGAAGCATCCAACGGAAGTCGCATCCTGATGCACCAGGACGGTTCTGGAATTTGAATCCGGCATCGGTCATTGCCTGAAAGAGCTGCTCCTTCGTGATGTCAGCTGAAGGATCCAGACGCTTGATCGCAGTATAAACTTCATCGGTGGAAAACCAATGAGTTGTATGCCTGGGATCGGGTGCAGGACGATATGTTGCTTGCAAGCCAGCAATGTAGATACTAATATTGGTAATTTTCGTTTCTTGATTGTTATTCATGGTTATTAGGTATTTTAAATGATGATAAATGCTGTACAAGATAACGGAGGTTGCGCACAATGCGAAGACACTCTTTATCCGAATTCAAGACTTCATGTGTATTCTCGTCTACAACGATGTCAATAATCTCATCGATTTGCTTAATATACTCCTCAACATAATTCTCCTGCTGGAGAAACTTTATAGTACGGAGAGATTCAGGAGTAAGAATAGCTCCTTCAATGTTCGTTGTCATGGTTAGCCTCCTTCCCATTATTTAAAGCACTATTCAACAAATTCAACAAATTTTCGGAATCATCACGATCCAATAGTATTATTTCAAATCCATCGGACTTGACAGAGAACGCTTCAGATATACTTTCCTTTTGATAGGTTACTATCTTATCGACAGTTATTCCTTTACTTGATGACATGCTGACCTCCTTCCTGAATATTATTATTCTCAGAAAACTGATAAGACCGCTTTACAATACAGTAGTAAAGGTTAAAGATAATGTCCGGACATCCACATGACATGACTTTTGCAGAGAAACAGCCGGAGATACGGTTGGTATCGCCACAAAAATCGATTTGCTTGAGTTTCGGATGTTCCGCATTTATCTCCTTTATTTTTGATTCTATTTCAACTTTCATTGCATCAAGAGAACATTCATCCTTGATAAGGACATGTTCATACTGTTGGATCCAGTCAACAAGTTTCTTCCATGCCCGGTTCTTTGGAGAAAAAGTAGTAAGACCTTGAGTAAAGAACATCATGGTTGGTCTCCTTTCTGAATAGAAATAGTTAGATACTGACCGCGAGCAAGGCGGATGGAGGTGGTACCGTCATTAGAGTGACGGACATGGAATGATTCACCTGACACGAGCATGGAGGATAACTCAGTGAAATAGTTCCGAAGTTTGGCTGCCGGAACTTGGGCAGATCGGATTTGTTTTTTCATAATGATGTGAGTTTTAGCATTTAGGCAGAAAAACGGCTGCCATCTCCCGGTTCGCTAAAACTCACATCATTAGTCCGCCGGAGCGTATAATAAATGTTGGGAAAGGCAGCCGCCATATCATTATATACTTCATTTCATTTTCCTAATATCAGGAATATGAAGTATGGGCATAAAAAAAGCCCAAATTCGTATTGAGCATTATTCGTTGCCCGCGACGTCGACTAACGACGATGTAAGTTTTAGCTCTGCAAATATGAAGATAATATTTGAATAAGCAAAAAGAAACACAAAGTTTTTTAACTCTGAATATAATTAAAACTTTGAAATAAAATCGTTTGCTTTCTCAAAATCAATGGTCAAATCAACCAAATTGAGAAAACCGTTGTAACGTGCTTCGATTCTTTTCTGTACTTCCGCTTTATCCTGAGTATTCAAGTAAAACGCCTTAGCAAAATCAGGATCCTGTATCATGGCTTTCATAACGATACCTCTTGCTTTCTCCATCTGGCCTGTACTATAATAAAGATTGAATGATGCTTGCCAAATTCGAGGAATGTTCATACTTTTTTTTATCGCTGAAACATTAATACATAAAACAAAAAAACAAATTAAAAGAATGATACTTAGTATCAATGAGATAATTTCTAAAACCATAATCTATAAAAATTAAATTATTAATAATCAATCTTCCAAAGATAGTTATAAACCAATTATAGTACAATATTTATACTAAAAAAAGAATATATATAAAAAAGTCTTACCCTTTTTACCGGATAAGACTTTTAGTTCTATTTATATAAATAGAAAATATATAGAATCACAAATAACAGCATAAAAAAAGGGTCCTGTTTCCAGAACCCTTCTCAAGTTGTCATTAAGACTTACGGTCTCGCGATAGACCGAGAAGTATCTTTCATAATGTCGCCCAACTCGGAAAGAGCAACAGATAGTGTATCGAGTTCCTCCGGAGTGAAATCAACAGGCTTACCGTTTACCAGATTACCATTGATACGCTGATAAAGCCAATGACGGGTTTTTCCGAAGTAATTTTTTGCAATATATGACATCGAAGCAAAATCTAAAACCCGATCAAGCTTCTTTCTTATTTCAACAGCCTTGATTACTTCTTCGGCTTGACCTATAGATTTTCTCGCACCTTTTTCAAAAGCAATAGCAAAAGCTTTTTTATCTTCCGGAGAAAGAGACTGGAGAAATGCATTAAAACGTTTCCTGTGGTCGGTTTGCTCTTCTGGCGTTTTTGCAGCAAGAAATTCAGCCTTCCATTTTTCTAATTCCTTTTGTACATCCATAAGTTATATATTTTACAGTGAGTGAAATGAAGTAGCCCCCCCGAAGGGGGAAGGGCTACTTTTTTTCATTCAGCTTGTTCTTTGCATCAATTAAGTCATCTAAGGTTTCATTGATACTATCTTCAAGCTCCTCTTTCGTTGCAAATCCTTCTGCAAGAACTTGATCGGAATAGAGGGAAAAGAAGCTAAGGTCTTTCTCCGCAGCTTCAATCCGAGCCTTTAGCTCTTCTTCTTCAGTCATACAAAGATCGCGATTCTTAATGACAATGCAAATATAATAACCTTTTGGTTATTATGCAAGTTTTTAGGGATTTATTTTATTCTTTTTCTGAAACAAATTTCGCCTTTAACAAATCAGAGAAGAAATGTTCCGGAGAATCGGCACGGATAACAATACCGGTTTGGTCGTGGAAACGATCAGCAAAACGATACATATATTCCTGGTCGGTACATTCTGAATCGAAATGACTGCTCTGACGGAGTTTAGTTACAAAATCGGTGGCGGAGGTGGCGGTAATTATACCGCCATCCTGCAATGTGTAGGTCTTATTCATTATCTGCTAAGTTTTTTTGTTCTAAGTTTGAAATATGTTTTTTGATCGGCAGTCAGGAATGGCAAGTTTGCCAAGGCTGTTCCGGTAGTAATATTGGTCTGTTGCGCAAAGGTAATCATATTGGCGATAAAGCGTATCCAATTTTCCATTTTCGTAAAATTCGTTGTTCCTGAATGTTGGCGGAACTCAACCGTACGATGGCGGGAGTAAGATTCAAGGTTAAGTTTATGGTAGCGGTCACCCCCAAAAGCCATGCGCAAATCGTTAAGGCTTGCGGCTTCTTGAATTCTGCTTTCTGTTATGGATTGTATTCCTCTACAGTAAGGGTTGTTCCGGCGCGATGCCGGCATAAAAGCGTCAATCACACGTTCTGCTCTCCGATAAGTAAGTATGAGGTTCTTCCAAGTGTTGAGAGTGAAGTTGGCGGCATCCATGTGGATATGAAGGCCGCAGGAATCGTTTACTTTTACGTCGCAATAATCAAGTACCCAACAGACCTTTTCAAGCTCTTTAAGACCAGCTTCGCCTTCGAGAATCGGGCTAACAAGTTCAAAAGTATTTGAACCGGAAAGGCTGCTGTCGGTTACCAGTTTCCAGTGGTTACGGGTATCGTGGTTATATCCTTCAACAGCTACGTTTATCCCGGCTTCCCTAAGTTCTTGAGCAAGGCGTTCGCGAGTGCAATTGTAGGCTTCTATTTCAACACCAAAACGGCGGTTGAAAGTGTAGTCTATTTCGGAAAAGGTATTGATATTATTGGTAGTGGGCTGAAAGGCTCCGGTTTCAAGCATGCGCTTATATACGTTCTGTACGAAACCGTAATTTCCGTTTGTTACAAGGTCAGCGACCTGGCGGCGAGTTAGTCCTAAAAGAAGAAGTTGCTGGATTTTACCTGTCTTCGTTATTTGCTGGTTAAGAATGTTATTAATTTGCTCGTTCATAATGTTTTATCTCCTTTATTATTATACAGCTAAGATAACACTATAAGTGCGAACAGCGTAGCAATTACCCACTTATTATCAACAAGTTAGCTTTGTTTAGCTTGAGCTAAAAGGAGATAAAAAAGGTCAGTTATTTTCTTTTTGACAAATTTACGATTACTGTTTAATATCAGAAACCATAGCTCGTCTTTTGACATTAAACAGATCAGAAGCATTTGCCTCGAAAATCATAGTCCATCCAATTGACTTCAATTCTTTCGCTACAAAAGGAATAATATCATGATTCTTTATAGTTGAGCGATTAAGCCAAGGTATATTCCCACTTTCTGCATCGTAAAGAAAATACGTACGTAAAGTAGTAAGAAGCTCTAAACAGACATCCGAAGCAATGGCTTCTTCAACAAGATCCGAAGTATCCGATAGCTTCATTGCAACAGTAGCCGCCAACTTTTGAGAATCTTCGATAGAATTCCGGTAATCGCTCTTGGAAGAAAACTCACCGTAATCGATAAAAAGATAAGTACCTGTTAAGTTATCGATACGTGCTTTGACAGATTCAAATGATTGCCCAAAAACGTATGATTGAATCGCAGGAACTAAAGGTTCTGGAAGATTCGTTATTACATTGTGCAGTTCAGAATACTGAGCATAAGTACTACTACCATTATTAAAGATGGAAAGTACCCCCGATTTAGAGGGGAACTTTGCGAAATAAGAGAATAAATCAAGTATCATAATATCTGGTTAATGATGTGAATAGGCAATCCTGTTTCTTTCTCAATATCAACTTTCTCCATTTTCATAGAACTCATGCTACGGACAGTTTCAATAATCTTCTTTCGGAGAATAGTCAGGTACTTGATAACATTCATCTGCTCGATGACTGTAATATCCCCAAGTCCATCATTGCTCAAGTTATAAAGAGATTCAAGAGCACCGGTACTAATAGTACTATTCTTACCTTCTTTCGATGCTGTGAGTAACCGAAACTCTGTTTGAGAAAACAGATAATTATTAAAAGCCTGAAAATTGAAAGCTATTGCCTGAAGTTCATATTCTGTCAAGCTGGCAAACTCTGAAGCTAACCGATGAGCACCTGCGGAAGAATACGTACCTGGGTAATATAAGATAGCAGCCAGAAGTGGAAGCATATCTACAGACTTTCCCATTAAAGCACGAGCCTCTATATATTGCAACGCAGTTAATGAACAGGTCAAAACATTAAAACTTGTATCAATGGAATATGCAGGATAAATTTCGTCATTCACAATCACCTCCGGTACAAGTTGTTTGCAAAAGCAACTATCCAAGGTAAATTGATAGTCCAAACGTGAGAGATATCGTGCGATGGGGAGACTGGTTAGTCGCTCAGGAGGAGTTTTTTTGCAAAGCTTTCTGGTTTCAGGATCCATATCTTTTAGGTCCAAATCATTATCCGGATATAAGATAACGAATGGGAATGTTACTTGCTCTGCAAGAAAAGCCAGATTCTGAAAAGAGTCTTCGTCTTTGATCTTCTTTGGTTTCCAGCCCATGACATTACATACATAGTTTACTCTCACCATGGCCGGAGAAAGTTCACCTTTGACCATCCGATTAAAATCTTGTACAAGACTGGAAAATAAAAACGGAGTAAGGAGATCCCATGAATTAGGGATGAAGTAGGTGTCCCCATGGAGCGTAAATTCAATAGTATCTTTCATGGCAGCATTACGATTATATCGTCCGGAGAATTAAAAGAAGTTTCTGTATCCACTATCCCTGAATCATTGTTAGATAAAATGAGATCGACACTTCTCAATAAAGATTGTACTTCGTCGGTTAACTGACTGGCAAGCGTAAGCATACGTTCCTGTTCATCTTTTCCGGATCGGTTAGTTTTAGAATCATCAAAAAGATTACGTATTGTTGCCGGGAACTCAAGAATATCCAATCGACGCAATGCAAGAGCAACTGTAGCCTTTGCAAGTGCATGTAACAGCAAACCTTTTATCTCTTGATTATCACCTACGCGCTCGAAGTAGCCGGTCATGACTTCGTCAAGTACTTCTTTCTGAAGTGGAATAATCCGGAAGAAAAAGAGATAGGAAAGATCAATTGAATAAAGAAAATCAAAGTCCTCTGCAGTCTGTATCTGAAGAGAAGAAAGCAGTTTACAATAGCGAGATCCACTCCACTCTTCTAATTTTTCCTGATCAAGTAACTGAATCAAAGTATCCATTCCGCTAAAATAATTCTCAATATAAGATCGGCGCATAGCTTCCATTTCATACTTGTATATGTCAATGTCGGATTTGCGCTGCTTGACAACGTCAAAAACTAACTGTTTTGCCAACGTTAAGTTGGCCATTGCAGTCAGTAAAGCATCATGTATCTCTCCTTCCCTCTTAACGATTATATCATAAACCTTTTTAGAAATAATAATGCATATCTGCTTTCGGGCAGACGATGCTGAGCTATTGAGGTCCTTAAATTCAATATTCGTTTCAGAATAAGGTGCATATTGGCGAAATTCTGTCAAATTTTTAAATAACTCTTCTAATATAATCATGACTCTTGCTGATTTAATCGTTCGTTCGGTTTAACTTCTTCCTGGCGACTTGGAATTTCCCGGTAGAAACCAATTCTATATCCTTTTTTATATAATAAAGGAAAGTTTATTTGAATAGCCCAATTAAAAGGTTCACAACAGATTTCTTCGTCCGGAGTGAGAGACATCAGATAAATCAGATAATTATAATATGCATCCGATCCGGACTTGGATATCACACCATCCTTCCCAACACTGGAAATAGAAGAGTCGAGACCAACACTCGATAATAACACTTCATCAGCACGCTTATCATAAGTAATAAGCGATTCAATATACTCTTTGTATTTCAAATCCACTGTTTCAATCTTCCAACGTTCTTCTTCAGTACCACCACTTTTAAAACTAATCGTTGCATACGCTTTACCTTGGTTGTCAGCTCCAGAAAGGTATTGAGATATCTTACGAAGTTCAGATTGAATATATTTAATCAGTGTAGACTCCTTAAATTCAGTACCTATATCGATTCCATTAAACACATACAATTTCACTCCATCTTTATTCCGTTTTTTATTCTCATCACAAAGCTTCTGAATTTGAGTGCGTTTTGCATTGATCCATGCATTAGGAATAATGATATGTATCTTTGCGGCCAAGCTATTACGCAAAAAGGAGTTAATATATCGTGCAGTTGCATTAGACCCTCTAATATATTCTTTGGTACCTTCGTGTGTCTCATTAACACCATAAAACTCATCTACTGATTTTTCCCGGTGATGCGAAATAGCTGCATACTTATAGTTATCTACATCAGCCAAATTAAATTTCGGATAAATCTTAAAATTGGATATCCCATAATTCCAACGCCCAACAGCTATAAAACGAAAGTCACGATAGTATACCAAATCAGTAGCGGCATCTTTCTTTGTTGTGGCCAGTCTACAATGCCTGTTCTCCATCGTCTCAATACCAGCAACAGGTAGTGCTCCAAAGTTTCTACCGACCGAAAATCTCCACTTCACAAAGTAGTCACGAAAATAATAGAAGTCTTTAATAAGAGCTTTTGCGACTTCTTTATAGTCACTTTCAAGTCCACGATCTTTCCAACAATCCAGCCAATTCATGATTTCCGGACACTCAACCCATTCGCGCTTAAATTTACCATCAGCAAACACTGTTTTATACACTGCTGGTCCCTTTCCATACAGCATATTCATCTGCTTAGTAATTAAGCGAGGTAACAACCGGTTCTTTTTAAGATCTGCAGCTACCTCTTCACACTTCATGTTATTGTGTCCACGACTACACACTTGATAACCGTTAATCGTCTGCCATTGTAAATCAGGGAACGAATTGTAGTCTTCCACTGAAAAACCAGGATCTTCCATTCCTATACGAGGATTATCCCCAACCTGGAACGATATCACATTACTTTCATCGATGTAGCAACCATAGTCACCCAGCATCTTCACGTCACTCATAACCAATCGATTTTATGAAGTTTAAAATTATCCTGTGGAAAACCCATGTATCGAATCAGGATCCTATAGCACATCTTTGGTTCTCCACCAGCATCACTGAAGAGGAACAAGTTCTCACCATCGATACTAAACCTTTCATGTGGCAACTGAGTCCGGAACTTACACCCCTCCCGGATGGTTAGCTTATCAGAAGCCTCTCCCTTTTGCCTTGAATAAGGAAAGAATGCAATAGTGAAACATCCATCAGGAAGCTTCGATATCTCTTTTGCCCATTGCAGTGCATGCGGTCCTGTCATTGTAGTTTCCATGCTCGAAAATACTTGTTTGAGAACACCTCCAAAAGGACCGAAAGAGGCGCTCCCTCATATTTCCTGTAAAAAGAAGAGGGATGCACCTCACATCGAATTATCAGCGGGGCGTGGAGATAGGAGTCTGACGAAAAAAAAGAAATAAACTTTTGAAACGTAATTAGATTAGGTTTCAATAGATTAGCATATTTCTCAATGTCAAACAGGGCTATTATTATGGATAAAGACAAACTTTTCATAGAATTAATAATTAATTTATAGAGAAATTATCCGGTAAATCTATCGGGATTGATGATAATTCACTTTGAACACGGTCACCGTAACGTCCAAAAAGTAAGTAAATAAGTGCACTTGGTATCTGTGTTGTAAGCCCGGCTTGAAGTTTAAGCGGTACTTTCACTTCTGAATTTTTGTCCAATTCAATACGACCATCCGTTTTTTTAAGAGGAGATAGCATAATAGCACTACATAAATTTTTGCACTCGTTTTCGTCGATAAGAACGCGGGGTAATGCGTTACTGCGATTGCCAAAGATAAGAAGCAAGAGCTTGAACTGTTGCCAGTGGTAAACTGTCGCCTGGCCTTCGTTCATCAGCTCAACAGTAAAGCCGTAAGACTCCAACTCTCGCTTGAGAATACGGGAGTCGGTGGTTATCTTTTCCAAGTCCTCTTTCTTCTTGTTGCCGGCACGGTCCGGATATAGAATGATATGTTTATTGACAGCATCCTGACCAAAGAACTCGTAGAACTGACGGGCAAGCTCAGGCTGTTCATCCGGATAGTAACAGAAGAACTCCTTCAGTATCCTAAGTTCTGAACCATAGTCTTTCTCCTGGCCAACAACCAGACTGGAGAAGTGTCCGGGATCATAACCAACAAGTAGTTCATCACGCTTATTATAATGTTTCAAATAACGGGCTGTTAGAATAAAGTGTTCCCGGAGGTCGAGCTTCAGGATAGACTCATAAATATAACTGTCGGAAAATTGGTGAAACTCTTTTTTATAATTAGCGAAGAATTTATTTACAACTTCTTTGTGTCGAATAGCACAGATAGAAGTAAGAAACTCGTCTATATCAAGAGTTTCAAGCTGAGTTTTAAAGAATTTAGGACCTAAAACCTCCTTGTTACAAAACGAGCTGGCACGCACATACAATGTAGCATTGCGACGCATATCAGCAAGACGAGGCTTCCATAAATCAAGAGTTCGCTCTACTTTCTGAAGTTCGAGACGGATAGCTTCGAGTATAACCGGGTTCGTTGTTTGTTTCTGCTGGGCAAACAGCTTGTAACGCTTGTACATAGCTGCATTAACATGCAGAGAAACTGTAGCTATTTCCTCAAGAAGTGCTTGGTCAATATTGTTTTCATACTCTTCGAACCAGTCATCTTCGCCAAGATCTACACGAGCTGTATCGGACACACCTGTTACACCCTGATAATATTGTGACATACGGATCTCGGCAGAAGATCCACGAAGTGACGGGAAAAGCCGTGTCTTTAACTTCTCACCTTTGTTGTGCTTCATCTCTTCGATAAAGGCATGTACACCAGAACGACCAGCGACAGACTCCGGTTGGTCAGAACTTACCATTTGCAAGTGATGGCCATCACGAAACAAAATACTGTGTTTAGGATAGGCAATAGGGTAACGTGGGCGGCGAAAGTGAGATGGTATCTTAGCCTCTCCCACCACATAGTCTATGCCATATTCTAACATCGGACGAACACGACCAGCAACGGTGACAGGGCGGGAAAAGTACGCTTGGATATTAGGCCATACATTGGTCATTAGGGCAATATAAGTTTTGTGTACCAGGAAAGAAAGTTCTCCAGGCATATCATTTGCTACCCGGATAATACGCGGTCCCATTACTCCTTCAGTCTTACCAACAGCACGAGCACCTTCAACAAAGATATTGTTAGGATCCAGAACATTCACCTGAATCTGCATAGAGTTCATGTAGTAACTTTCAAAATAGGCAGTGGCATCGAAGGTATCACAGCCTGCAGAAAGCTTCGTTTGAGATTGGGAATAGAGTTCTATTGACATGACTATTCTTCGTTTACTTCTTCAAACTCAGCCTCTTGAATGTCAGCATCACGTAAGAGGCGTTTTTTCTCTTCTTTCTCGATGGGAAGCTTATCAATCAAGTTCAAATAGAAACCTGCGTTATGCTTGGACGCTATCTCTTTCAATGACTTCTTAGAGTACCCGAGTTCCTCCGGAGTGATATCCGGAGAAATCAAGAAAACAACACCAAGATCACGATCAGCTTCAGCAATTTCCGATGCCCGTCGGCGACATTCGGCGGCAGCATCATAGCACTGTTTCTGTGTTTTGTAATCACCACGAACAGCGGAGAGCTTAGCCAGGTCCTCGTATTTATCCGCGTAATTTGACTCCCATACTTTGATAGATACATTATTATCAATCGAAAAGTAGTTGATGGCAGCATATATACGTGCTTTACAGGTACGTTCATCAAGATTAAGATGCTGTAAGGCATTAATGCGTTGCTTTAGTAATTTAGCAGCACGGGTAATGTTCCGTTCGTATTCGTATATTTCAGCAGCCCATTGCAGCTGCTTGAGGAAGAGTTGCACATCAGCCGGTATGCCATCGCTTTTCCCTGAAACCAGGAAAGCTGATATCATATCTGGATGTATCTTATCAAGTATATCAAGTTGTGTCATACGCCGAATAAATTCTTTCGAAGTTCAAGTTCTATACGTTCATTTTTGCGGATTTCTAAAGCAGTAATAGCATCAATCTCTCCAGATTCAGCGCGTTTCGCCAACTCTGCATCAATATTGTACTCTCCCAAAACACGCCCATTGTTGTAAGCATCGTTGTAGACATCACCAGGCAGAGTGATCCGGATACTAAGAGCTATTTTTTCATTTCCACGCAAACCCAAGAGATTGCAGATGCGATCTGCAGAGTATCCAAGTGCGCCAAACGTACGCACTTGAGATACATATTCGTCACCAATCAGGATGACTTTATCTACATCAGAAGTGGGTGTCAGATTTTGTTTCATGAAATAATTTTAAAAGTATCTTCAACAGTGAGAAATTCACCACCACGAATTAAACGAACAGGCTGTTCCGGGAACATTGCACGATACCTATGAACTGTGCCTGAAACGTAACGAGGATCTATCTCCATTGCGCGACAGATACGGTCGGTTTGTTGACAAGCCATTAGAGTGGAACCTGATCCAGAAAAGAAGTCTGCTACAATTTGTCCAGATGTACTGGAATTACAAATAGGATAAGCTATCAGAGCAATGGGTTTCATTGTCGGATGGATAGCATTACGTTGCGGTTTATCGAAGTTCCAAACAGTAGTCTGTTTTCGATCTGAATTCCAAAAGTGACCAGCTCCTGGTTTCCATCCATATAAACATGGTTCGTGTTGCCATTGATAATCTTGGCGTCCCATGACCATGCTGTTTTTTACCCAAATACAACATTGTGCTATTTTGAATCCTGCTTTCCTAAGAGAGGCACGAAAATTCTCACCTTCAATATCAGCATGAAAAACATAATAGGATCCACCTGGTTTTAAGATAGAATACATAACAGTAAACACCTGCTTCAAGAAGGTTATAAACAAATCGTTCTCCATGGAATCGTTTTGAATGGTGAGTTCATCTTCTGTACCACCTTCATAAGCGACATTGTAAGGTGGATCAGTTACAATTAAGTCTGCATAATGACCATCCATCAGTGTTATGACGTCTGATTTTAAACGACAATCACCGCACATTAAACGATGTTCACCAAGTAACCAAATATCACCCGGCTGAACAAATACAGACTTTGTATCATCTTCAGCCGGAATTGAAAAATCAATGGCATCTTCTTGGATATCGGTCGATTCGTGTTCTGATCCGAATAGCGGAGTTGTTACTTGATCGAAATCTATTGCTTTCACTTCATAACCAAGATTGAACCGGGAAAGAGTATCGGTATCGATATTGTATTTTTTGAAGAGTAAGGTATCCGGGTTCTTAGTTGCAAACTCAGAGTTGTAGGCTGCAATCTCCTCGACAGCCTCTTTCTTGTCCGAAGCAAATATTGGTTCATACGGAATCTCCGGGATGGTAAAGCCGGATTTTCGTAGTGCAAGTAGTGCCTTTCGACGTTGATGGGCATCGATGATCCAGAGTTTTCCGTTCGGGTCCTTCCAAGCCTTAAATGCATACTTGAAACCACGGGTGATGATGAGCATCTGTAGTTTCGATAACTTATCAGGATCCGACTTTTTGAAGTCTTCCTGAAGCTCTAAGAATGAATCCAGCGGGGCGGTAGGCAAACCACCCAAATTAAATACTTCTATTAGCTTTTCCATTTTAATTTTTATTAGTTGATTCGAGAATGGCTTTGAATAGTGCTTCGCGCTCACGATGACGACGAAGGTTTTCTTTGTCCTGAGTGCGCCGACTGTCACGGTCGGCCCGTTTCAGGTAGGATTCGTATCTGCGGATGTTGTCGAGTACATTTTTATGACGCCGCAGAAACTCTTGCGGATCTTTCCGTAACAGATCCTCCAGTTGTGCTCTCTCCGACTGGTGGGCTATGAACGGATGCTTGTAACGGAACTTCCCAGTATCGTTGAACGACTGCAGCTCTTCAAACGCCAGAAGATTACGAATACGTAGTTCGGCCATATCAATGACTGCTTGTGTAGTCGGTTTCTTATCCAGCTGTTCGTCGAGCTGCTTCATTTGTTTCCAGGTTACGATCCGGTCGTTGTAGATGATCGTGGCTGTCTGGACTTGTGGGTCGGAGAGGTTGTCCCAATCGATTTTTGGGTACTCTTCCCACTTTTGGACTTTACTTTCGGATTTGAAACCGGTTTTGAAGTAGTGGCTACTTTTTTTTTCTCTTGTTCAAGCGCTGCTTCAGCATTATCCGCACGCTCTTCGGCTTCCTCTGCACGAAGTTCTGCTTCTTCTGCACGTTCTTCAGCTTCCTCTACACGAAGTTCTGCTTCTTCTGCACGTTCTTCAGCTTCCTCTGCACGTTCTTCGGCTACTACTGCATGTTCTTCGGCTTCCTCTACATGTTCTTCGGCTTCTACTATTTGATCGGTTACATCAGATATCTTATCTTGCTGATCTGCATCAGAAGATTCAAAAGTTACATTTTCAACCTTTTCAGACTTCTCAATGAGAAGTATTTCAGTCTCCTTTTTGGAGGACTGAGAGCCATTAACTACATTGGATTTGGAAACTTTGGAAACAGGTGGACGGCGATTGTTACGAATCTCATCCCGCTCTGCAACATCGAGTAATTGGTACAAGATCTCGTTAGCATAACGTTGCGGATTTCTCGAAAACTTTCTCAAAAGAGGATGTGAGGGAGTCTTCTGAGTTAAGAGTTTTAAGTCTAAAGAAGCTGCATCCGGATTCTGAAGTTCAGAAAAATGTTTTTGCTTTTCTTTGAATGAGTACATTTTAGTAAGTATTAAGAGCAGATTTCTCTGCTCTATGAATAAATAAACTATGCTGTCTGAATACGGGTTCCAGGAACCTCGACGAGAGTAGTAGTATCCATAATCCGGAATGTAATCGCGGATCCTGCACGGGCGGTCCATGTAGCTCCATCTTCAAGAACGAATGATGCTCCATCAGCAATTGTAGCGGCTTTGTCAGTACCGGTACCTTCAAGAGTTATATAACGACCTTTGTCATTTGCGGTGATTCCAGATACAGCAGAAATGGCATAAGTGGCAGCAGTACCATCCGGGATTTCATATCGGTTACTTTCTGGCTTGATGGCAAGTGTAGTGGCTGAAGCCGTATGTTTTGCTGCCGGAGTACGAACGATGGCACCGGTATATTTACAATATTGATCAATAGAGGTACGCTTGAAGGTAAAGGTGACGTAACGCCCATCTTTATCATTCTTTGCTTCAAACGATTGCAGAATCATTGGCCGGTCGTACTCACCAATAATGTACCACTGCTCCTCTCCTACTTCTTTGAACAAGACTATAAACTTACCACCAGCGTGTTCTTCGATAAAGTTGAGCAGCTGATCTCGCATCCCCCCCATAATGATTATAAAGTTGTTTTCTCCGGATGTGGTAATATCCCCTTTCTCTCCAGTAGCTGTATATGTAGGTATATCATGGGCTTCGAAGTACTTCATATACTCACCGGCTTTCATCGGAATGGTACCAACTTCGCGATTGGCATTCTTTTTGGGAAACTTCACATCAGGGTTAATCTGGGAAAGTTCAATCAGATACACTTTATATGCAATATTAGAACCGTGCGTCTGGCGATCCGAAACATCACCCACATCACCGATGATCATCATAGTTGCCAATGATGTACCACCAAAACCGGAGATGCATAAAAATGAGTCCGGGTCCATAAACATGCCAACAACAAAGACGATAGCCAGGAGCATCATCAATGAGAGGAAGAACCTGACAGACATTTTACGAGCGTACTCGTTACCCTTTTTATAAGGATTGGAAATTTTTCTTGCTTTCATAAAATTTTCATTTAAAAAGAAGGGCGGGCCATAAAACCCGCCCACAAACAACTAACTTATTAAAACACACATGAAAAATGGACTATCGCACGCCGGGAATGTTCGGTTGGAGTGCTGCGTTGACCTTACGATTGCCTCCTACCTGACGTTCAAGTTCGAGGAAGTTTCCTTCGTCATCGAGAATCACCATTATATAATCGCCAACTTTGGTTGGAGTATATGCCTCAGTGATATTTTTGAACTTTTCAGATTTCGCGATTGTGGTGGCATTGGTTGTATTACCACACTCAATAACATAAGCGACACCTTTTTTTGCACCGGTGATATCGGTTATGGCAGTCTCTTTGGTATTCTCGACAGTAATTTGCCAAAAGCCAGCCTTTGCATCGACTGTGGTAGCATCAGCTGCCAAGTCAACAGAAAATTTATTCATAAAAATCTGTTGCCATTCATAATTGTTTGCCTGCATTTTTTCAAAGGAATCAAAACGACGGCCAAGGAAGGCAGCTGCCGTACCTTCTTTCCAAGTGGACCATGCTTTCACAAGTTCCATGTCTTCCTTTGCTTTAATGGCAAACATCTCACCCGGAATATATTCAATAAACTGAAGGTTTCCAGGAACGTCCATCATCATGAAAGGCAGTTGCCCCAGATATGGCAGCCAAATGATACGGATGGAGGTGTCAGGAACCGTATTGAGATAACTATCGGGACCTGTAAAGTCAGTATCTCTTCGATACGTATCACGAATATTTTTGATCCACCAAGGTTGATGAAGTTTATTCAGATAAAGAACATGTTTGTCCAGATCCATATCTTCTGTACAAGACGCAACAACATCGGAACAAAACTCCTGAACGGACTCAAGCATATCAGCTGAAGTATAAGAACGATAAGATTCATTATCATGCAACAACAACTTATTCTCGTGAACATAGCGGAGTAAGGTGTACAGAATTCCGGTACCGGCGTTTAAATAGCTTCCCGGAACACCAGATTTCGGTTTCACATAAATACCGCGCATACGACGTTTGTTTTGTTCTACTTGAGCAGTCTCAAGCGAATTGAGAATACAAAACTCAATCATAGACCACTTAATAGGATCGGATCCTTCTTTATTAAGATAGGCGATATACATGCGTTCGAGCTCTTTCATGGGACCGAACTTTATCTTGATCATTGCATCGTCTACATGCCCCATCTCATTCTCGAGTTTCATATCACCTTTCCAGATCTCACCTACCTGATAAGCCTGGGAAACCTCAGAGAAGAAGGCGTTGAAAACAAGGTCATGATCTTGAATACCATATCTTACGGGGAAGTACTGCGTAAGATCACGTTTAGACAATACACGGGCTATCAGATAATCCTGACGAAGAACTACATGCTGATTTCCTACACCTGCAGTATTGACCCCTTCATAGTTTGTAACAAACTCACCGGCAGCAAGACGTTTGGGGTCAAGCATGCTATTGGCATGCAGATAGTTGTAACGTTTCTGTAAAGAACGTGAATAGGCAACAGCCTGTTTTCGGAAAGTGACTCCATCTGTTTCTTCGTCAGCATCATCGAGACTGGATGCCGCGCGAGGATTAGCGGTAATCTTATTCCAACGATAATCCATGGAGAACATAGAATTTTCAACACCGAAAAGATACTTAGAAGTACTTGCCGGACCCATGAAACCAATTGTTGAAACACGAGCTTCAGATAAAGGAATATCTGCAGCGGCCTGACTTTTCATAGTGGAAACAAGGTCACTGACGGTTTGAGTCAATTTAACAAGTGTTTCAGGAGTAGCCGGAGTTGATGATGACTCTGGTGCCTTCGGGTTCTCTTGCTGAGTGTCAGAACTTTCCTGATCTTCACTGGTAGAAACTCCTGAAACAATTCCGGCAAGAATAGCTTGTGCCTGGTTTAACGCGTCCTGATCAAGAGGATTCTGCTGTGCAGCTTGTTCGGCTGCCATATCGTCCTGAAGAGTTACCTTATACTCCTGCTGGTATGAGTTGACAATAGATTGCCAATCCTCATTAGTCAAGGTATTGGCCTTGGCTTTATCGAAGAGTTTAAGTTTTTGGAGTACGGTTTGAATTTTTTCTTTTACATTCATACTGATAAGAAATTATTGATTATACATAGCTGAGAGCACGCTGTTTGAGTTCCTCATTGTCGAGATATTCCTGTCCGAGGCGGTATGCTTCGGAAATAGCTTGAGGAAGAGTGAGGATATTATCAATGAGACCGTTAGTTACAGAATGAGTTGCATCGAACGTTTCTCCCCTGAAGATCGGATTATCTTCAGGGGGATCAGTTTCAGTCAGTTTAGTCCGGGAACGTTTCACTTCGGAAATAAACTGTTCGGCAAGAGGATCCAGTTCTTCACTGATATACTGTTCCTTATTACCGGCACGCAGGTCTTCATATTTTTTATTCTTCAGATCGGAATAGTTAGATTTGGCTGTAATATGTTTAACTCCAAGACTTTCATAATAGGATGAGAAATCCCAGTAATCTGTCATAGTGCCAATACAACCAATGGAATCATTCTGAGTAAGTGCATTGATTCTGGTACCATGACATGCGATATAATATCCGGCAGAAGCACAACATCGCTCGATCAATACTTCGATTGGCTTTTTAAGGGAACTTATTGTTTCAGATAGCCGGTCAAGGTACCAGGCTTCACCACCCGGCGTATTAATATGTAAGAAATGGGTAGCAATGGCCGGATTGGATTCGGCAGCTATCAGATCCTGTTCAAATTGTTTGCTTGAGAAATACCAACAAGATGAAGAGGTTACAATTCCCCAGATACGGTGATAAGCTATACTGCCTTCAGGCAACTCTTCAGAAGAGAAGTCATCTGTTATATTGATACCTTGGGCTTCAGCATGAGTTTCGATACTCTTAAGAAGTTTAGATAAGGCTTTTTTTGAAAGCTCTTGATAGGTAGGAGGATTTTCATTAAAGAAAAATGCTCCCGGTAACGGACGGTCAGCCGAGATCAATGGAAAACATTCCATCATCGCGGAGGTATAACCCTCTGCGGTGATAAGAAGTTTGTTTGAAAGAAGAAGCTGGCGAAGATAAGTTCTGTTCATCTGAATATCTTTTCAGCGAAGATAGAGGATGAACAGAAGGCTATGAAGGACGGTAAACCGTGTCTTTATGGAATAAAGGGAGAACGGAGCATCTTACACACAATATTAAGAGTTGCAGTATTAAGGTACGGAATTATAGTTACCGATGCCGGGATATCTGTTGTTCCGAGATTAATAATCCGATTGGAAGAATCACGGAGATGTACAATCACCTGGCGCGTGACAGAAAATTCACGTACTATATCAGAGTCGGGTAATTCTATGGTGATATCTTTATCACAATTAAAGCAATTACCAGCAGATGTTTTTTCGATAGTGTAATTAAAATCAAACGGATCAGCAATGAAGGTATAAGATGATTTTTTCATTTTATTCTTCGGAGTTACTGAAATGATAATGGATAGTTCTTTCATAATTAACATAATTAATTTATAATCAACAAGTTCGCCACACATAGGACATTTTGTCCGCCATTTTGGGACAAAAAGCATAGTCTGGTCGGTGATTTTTCAGCCGTTTTTTAACTTCTTTTTATATTCCCGACGTCGTTTCCTCTTACGAATATTCTCACGCCACCGATAGAAGTTCTTTAAAAGTGCATCTTCAGATATACTCTCTATACAATAAGAACACAGGAAATTATGAACTATATCCAGATTGTTAAATTCGTGTCCGTTCTGATCGTTTTCGTCCATTACAGAATGAAGTTCACGGTTAAACATACGACGTATTTCAATTTCTATGATCCTGGCTGATCTTGAAGAGAGGTAATTATAAACCAAAGGATCTTTCCCGATACGCCGTTCGGGAAGGATAAAAGTCAAATTGCCATTGTCGACGGGTGACTGATCTGAACGCCTTTTAGCCATCAATGTCCATATGATGTGATACAGGTCCGTATTGTCGGGAATACGAAAAGGTTCATCAGAACCATTGTTAAATTTTCCGCGAAGATATTCTGCAAGGTATGGCTCAATTTGAATACTGGTGGTAATCATAGCTTTTTCTCTTATTATTTTTTTGAAATAGTTTTTATTCGTTTTTGCTTCCAACTGTCCAACCGTCCAACATGGGGGTTGAATCAAAACTAAAGTTACTGATTTCTATTTAGTTATGCAAATCTACTCAACTAAAGTTTATGTTGGAGGACGTCCAACACGTCCAACAAACCCCTATTTTGTTGGACAGAGCGAAATTTTCAATGTTGGATAGTAGAGAGAGGTAAATCCAACACGTCCAACAGCGTCCTACAAAACAACAAAGATGTAGGATATATATATACTTTTATAAAATACATATACTACTATCCTACAGGCTTTTACTTTTTAAAATGTTTTTTCTTGTTGGACTGTTGGACGGTTGGACGTACTTTATGAAAAGTTTTCTTTTCAAAACTCTCGCTTCTATGTTCCCTCTTTTTTTATTCAGGGGGTGTGGGGGATTGAAATAGGATATCATAATAGATAGTGTTAATTGGGGTGAGAAATGTCCGTATATTGGAAAAGAGAAAAACAAAGATTCCCGCCGGGTGAGCAGCGGGAATCGAGATGTATTAGAGTTCGCCAAGTTCTTGTTGGCTTTCGTCGTCAGGCTTTCGCTGAAGGTCGATATCATACAATTCGCGAAAGATATCGTAGTTGAGGGCGATACAACTTGAGTTCGTAGTCTGCTTCTCCATCTTACGCACCATGGTATTATCAATCTTGACACCTTCTTCCGGTTGGAAAGGAAGATTCTCATCCGCGACGAATCCCCCCCGAGGTACTTCGACTACATCGTACCAATTGAAACGGCGGGCATGGATCAATCCGATGTAACTGGGATGTGAACGAAGGTTCTGTTCGATAGTGGATTGAGTGGACTCCTCACTGTTGTAGGAACTGCGGGCAAACTGTGTGTAGATCGGACTGAGGCGTAGGAACAGAACACGCGTACCGGCAGGGAAGGGGACTTCTTTTTTCTCGCCGCCGGGGAGCTTGATAGTAACGCGATCCGGGGTGTCGATCGTGAAGTCGCGGCCTTCGCGAACGGCCTTGCTGTCGATCATAACGTCCATGGCCTTAAAGAAGGTGGCGAGTTTATCTGTCTTACTGATCAATTCTACCTGGAACTTAATCTTGTCGCAGGCAATTTTAAAAAAACTTTTGTAAGTAAATGGCAATTTCATATCTGTATAATTTTCAATAAGTTTACATGTGGCTAAAAATAATGAAGCGGTTTTCATTAGACGGTCAATTTCTCCGGCATTGATAAGTGCTTCTTTCAGTTCATCATAGCACTGTTGTTTGAGGGCTCGGAAATTATCCATGACAATGGGGCGAAGCTTCAGAATTTCAAATAGAACATTGGATAGCCCTACTTTGGCGGGATCCTCGATGTCCTTGAGTTCATTAAATAGCTGAACTTCCTCCGGAATACGGTTTTTGGGTTTCGGAACCTCGCAGACGATGATACGGGACATAAGGGCATTGTCATCACGCTGGGGTGTCTCCTGCCCGCAAATGATAACCGGGGCGTATATTTTCTCGACTTCTATTTCCTTACCGGATGTACCCTTCCTTTTTTGACGGCCATCGCCATCATAGACAGCACCTTTCAGATACTGAAATATGATGTCCTTTATATCTTTGTTGTTATACTCATCGAGTACTGCAGGGACATCCCGGAAAGTTGAAAGAAGAGAGGACAACGCAGGAAGCGTACCCGTATTTAGGTTGAAGATCGGAATCTTAGGAGAGATGAACAAAGACCGTATCGAAATGGCAATCTGTGTCTTTCCGGAGGACATAGGGCCCATGAAAAAAGGAGCAGTGAACAGGCGGTCGATGTTATGGATGTTACTACGGAAGGCGCACATGATGGCAAAGAGAATAGCCCATTTTCCATTGTCATTGATCTTATATACTTGATCCATCAGACTTGCCCATCGTTCAAAAGAACACTGTTTCTCAGCAGGGATATCTTTATATACCAGTTGCGAAACAAGTTCGTACTTTTCGGATTGGTACCCGGAACCGGCATATATAGTGGAGAATGCAGGAAGATAATAGTTCTTGTTATTGTGGGTAACAACCCCAAGCTCGTTAACCGGGTCAAAACGTGCTTGTTCATCGACAATGTGGAATATTCCGTTGGAGAAAGCAAAAAACATATTACTCTCTTGGCGAGATGCTCCATCGGATTGTTGATTTCCATAAGTCATTATTTCATAGCAGGTGACAAAATGCCGGGACATATACTCTTTTATCTTAGTCCAGTGTTTCTCTTCTCCGGAGGTGAAGTTGACGGCCTCTAATTGGATCAGCTCCTCTTCGATAGTTGCTTTCTTAAGAAGTGCCCTGGAAGGGATTTCAATATAAAGTGGATTTTTGTAATACCGGCGATTAATCTTGAGTACCCTCTTATTGGCGTCTTTATCATCGGAATAGATATGTAGAAGAGGGGTCATGAAGAAATCGGCCACCTGCAGATGACCTCCTTTTTCTTGCCGGAACATGTAGCACACGGGCTCGCCTTCTTTATTAAGCTTGGGATAAAAGCCACATTGCCGATACATTTCCTTGTATTCCGGGTTATCATCGACATAACCGGGAAGTTCATCCGGATCATAATCTTCTTCATCATCATCTGTACGCTGGGCATTGATAGCCATCCGGGATTTTCGTTTGGCCAAGTAGGGCTTTAGAATTTCATTGAAAGCTCCCTTATTTAAAAAAAGACATTCGTAAAAAAACTTAAGATTAACGATCCTGACTGAATCGTCCGCGTAGCTAATCAGATCAGCACAACGTTCGATAAAAGGAGTACGTTCACCGAAGTAACCCGGAAGGAATTTGCCATGTAAAAGTACATAATATTTTACAAATGTAAAACTTTTATCAAAACGTTGTACTTCCTGATTATATCCTTCTTCATCTTCCTCTTCTTCCGGTTCTTGTTCTCCAGCAGGAAGTGTGACTGTAATATTAGTCATACCGGCCCGATATATCATAGTCAGGGCAGAGAGGTATTCGGACTCGTCACCGTCTTTATTGATAGATAACCCGTAAGAATCGGTAGTAAAAAAGGTACATTCACGCCGAATCTCCTGAATGTCTGTCGCTGATGGAATACCATTGATCAGAAGTATTGGCAGATCACCATACGCATTAAGAAATTCCGAGAAATCACAGGTTAAAATGCAGGGTTGCCCTTCTTTACGCAAATCTTTAATCAAATCGAGTCCATAAACTCCGTGCTTCAGTTCTTCTTGCTTCGGAGCATCTTTCAGGTTACGAAGGATATCGCGAACTTTACGACCCAGGATTTCCGTATTCATATCAAATCGATCAGCCAAAGCACGTATATGATTCAGGCGTGAAGTCTCTGAAGATATGCAGGAGATAAGGTTGCATATCGTGTTGAGAACTTCTTCCTGTTCATTCGGATCCGGAACCGGATTGTTATCTAAGAAGACGTCAGCAAAATAAGTGGGAAAATCTTTACGATGATTCAGTAACCATTTAGCAGTATTATCCTTCTCTTCAGAAGCAACATTATCCGGATCCTTGTCTTCAGGAAGACGAACACATTGTACTGAAAATCCAGCACGCAAAAACAATTCACAAATCCTTAAGGAGGCTTTAATTCCTGCCGGATCCGGATCATACACAAGTGTGACAGATTGGGTAAAACGACTAAGTAATCTTATCTGTTCCGGGGTAAAAGCGGTACCGGAACCAGCAACTGTGTTTTCAACTCCTGCAGCATGAAGGGACATTACATCGAACTGCCCTTCGACCAAATAAGCAAAAGTCATACGGGAAATAGCCCGTTTGGCTTGATAAAGACCGAAGAGCTGTGTACCTTTTTTGAAAACAGGTGTATCACCGGTATTTACATACTTCCCTATATTTTCCTTTGGAGTAATGAAGCGTCCGGAAAAACCTATGATGTTTCCATTCAAATCAATGAAGGGAAACATGATTCTATCCCGGAATACATCATAAATGTACTTCCGTTCATTCTCGGCCAGAATACCTACTTTTTTCAATATGGTTTCTGAATAACCGGCCTGAATCAATTCTTTATGTGCAAGATTCCCTTCCGGAGCATAACCAATCTGAAAGTTCTTAATGACTTTATCGGTTAATATAAATCCACGCTGATCAAGATAATGCTGTGCCTCCGGAAGATGTTTCCGAAAAAAGATTCCAGCGGCCCGAAGAGCGATCCGCATGGCTTCTATATCTTTTGCCTTTTGAACTTCTTCTTCCGTCAGCTCTTTATTTTCTATCTGTATGCCAGCTTTCCTGGCACACCATTCAAGTGCTTCAGCAAAAGAAAGGTTTTCATGTTCCTGAACAAAAGCGATAACATCTCCTCCTTTATCACAGACAAAACATTTAAAGGTTTGTCTGGCCGGACTAACTGTCATTGAGGGATGGCTATCGGGATGGAAAGGACAGATACCAACATAATTGTTGGATCCTTTTTTCTTGAGAGAGACAAATTCACCGATGACATCAACAATATTTAATGCTGACTTTACACGGTCAATGGTCTGTTTATCAATCATAAATCTCATTATTAAATATGTTCAACTGACGCGCTTCGAAAGCTTCCTGGAGAGTAATCCCGAAGTAATCGCAGAGCGAAAGATATTCCTCTTGAGTGATAGGTTTACGCCCGTAATATAAATCCCAAAAACGCATCTGATTAATGCCAACGGCCTTATAAAAGGGACGGTTGGGCATGAAATTCTCCGGATGTTTGAACTTCATGCGCAATATTTCTTGCACCAGATTTCTTTTCACTACCTGGCGAACGACGATCTTACGTCGATGCATGAATAACTGAACCGCCAATTCGGACCGGCTGACATGTTCGGCCATTTCTGCCAAAGTTGCTTTTCCGGCATTCTTCCGGATATATTCTTCCTCTTCAGGAGTCCATCTACCGTTATTCATCTTCTTTTTCTGTTATAAATTCGACAATTATCTTCAGTTAGTTCATAATCCGGATGGCTATCGATATAGGTGGAGCAAATGCCAAGAAATATTTCTCGACGATAAACCGGAACTGAACTTATTATATCATAATAATGGTTAGGCTGCAACTTATCCAAAGCCATGAAAACACGTTGCTTATATTCACTAAAGCCTGCGGTACCCATGTTAAAAATAGCAACATCGGCCCAATCAGGATGAAGCGTTAGGCCAGATTCTGTTTTTCTCTCTCCAGTTTTTTCCATTCGGCTATTGTTGAAAGAGGTAAGTCAAAATCACGCTGACGGATATTAGATCTCAAAGAGAAACAGGAACCGTTAGCATCCCAACGGACTTTCTTCTCATGGATAACTGTCTGGCGCTTTCCGTCAATGGTTACTTTTTTAGGGATAGGGACCGTCCCTTCAACCTTATGAACCTCGTTTTTATTCACATATTTAATTTCAATGATTGTATAGCCGCATGAGTTAATGGCGGTTTCAAATATATCTGTTGTATACATAACTATTTTGTTATGAAGGTTTATTCAATAGCTCCAAATCACATTCAGGAGCCCATCCTAATGATTTATTTCCATCAAACACATGGTAAACGTTTTGGTCTTCAATACCAGAATCAGGATTAAATCTACCATAGCCAACATTTTTGACGATTACTGTTCTACCATTCATTTTTTTTTCTGGGTGATTTGCAATTTTTACTTCATCACCGATTTTGAATTTTGCTTCCATTTTTATTTGATTTGAATTATTTCTTAATAACAATAGCCATGGTACTTATGGCCGTTCCACTATCTTTAAATTCCCCTGCTCCGATTTCAAACACCTGTCCGTGTATTTCTTTCAACCAATTCCGAAAATCAATACACTTTTTTTCTGAAGCAAACTTCCAGTGCGGACTGGTAATAGCTGCAAGTGTACCCCCTTCCTCAAGTCTTTTGTACATCATCCAGACGTGATCTATGTCTTGATTTCCGGAAAATGGTGGATTGGCGATAATCTTACTATAGCTTCCAGTGTTATCTTTTGTGAAATCCTCACCAAGCAATATAACATTAGGCATAGAACAGAGAAACTCCCGATTCTCCGGCATCAGTTCATAGCACTCAACCATAACGGAAGGACACGCCCGGTGAACAGCCCTTATAAGCGAACCACGGCCGGCACTCGGTTCCAAAACTGTATCAGCATCATGTATTCCTCCAACAAGCATAACCAACCAGTCTGCAATATCAGCAGGCGTTTCAAAGAATTGAAAATCTTTTTGCAAATCGCATCGCTTACCTTCTTTAAGGATAGAAAATACCCGTTCAGGATTGAAAGGAAATGTGAACCCTTGAATCTTACCACCTTGCCAGGAACCACCAGCCTCTTCTATCCACTTTTTCGCCTCTGCATAGGACTTCTTATTGAACTGCACAGCCGGAAGTTTAAGAATACTATTCTCCAACGTACAGTGTTTCAGAATTTCTTCCACACTCCATTTCTTTCCCTCATCCCCTGGCTTCTTTCTATCTGAGGTATCCTCAGCATCAGGAGCCAGCAGTGAAGATATTTTTGATACCACTTTATTACTTGCATCCATGAAGGCATTTACGCATGTCAAAGCCTCCATCAAGAAGTATGTATCCACATGACCAGTATCATCCATGACCGTCAATCCATCTGTCATCTCTGCCAGTTGGTTCAGTTGATCCACGCTACCATGTAACGTTTCGATTAAAATCTCGTTTTTGTTCGTCATAACTCTTTTGTAAATAAATTCTTGTTGTGTCTACACTGCCATGTCCCAACAGGTCAGCAAGCTGAATCACATCTTTATTCTTTTTAAGAAACATCTTGGCGAAAAAATGCCGGAAAGCATGTGGATGCATCTTTTTACGGTCAATGCCGCAATGATCCCCCCAATTTTTCATTGATTGGCAAAGTCCCCGTTGGGTCATAGGGCCGTATCTACCTATAGCAAAAAGTCCGGTCTTTGTATGAGATAAGGCATATTCCTTTATCTCTTTGGATAACTGTTTTTGGAAAAAGAAACGTCGGTACTTGTTACCCTTTCCCTTCAATGTAACTTCACCGGATATAATGTCCTCCCACGTGAATTGCTGGAACTCTGACAGGCGGGCACCGGTGGTACCAAGGATCTTGATAAAAAAGTAGTAGTCTTTATTGGATTTAGTTTTGAGATAATCCAGTAAACGATTGTATTCTTCTTCAGTAGGGACATTGGATACGTCCAGTTTGCGTTTCATCTTAGGTCTTTTCAATTCAATAGGCTTCTTCATCCATTTCGAATATTTTTCCAACGCTGTTATGCGTAATCGAATAGTTTGTGGAGAATACCCTTTGTCCTCCATCAATCGTATAAATCTCTTACAATTATCCATATTCATTTCGTTAGCATACTCAAAAAACATCTTCAATGATGTATGGTATATATCCACCGTATGCCCCGAATAATCGTTATTTTCCGTGAGCCAAATAATAAAGTCGTTCAAAGATGATCTATTTTTAGAAGAGATAGTACTTAGTTTCTCCAAAGGTTTCACCTCTTTTTCTTTCCTCCTATAACCAACCCCAAGAAAAGATAGCAAATCACATACCGCATCACACATTACAGGATATCGAGACAGGACATCGGCATTTTTTCTTTTGTAGGCTAAATAACCACGACGATTTAAGCTGTCGGTATTTTCAAGAAAATCCGTAGTATACTTGATGTATCTCCCTATTGTATCATAACTTTTATTCGTACTATATAAGTACGATAGATATTCTGTTAATATATTTTTCCTATTATCATCCATGCTCATTTATGATTAAATCACACCATGTATTATCATTCTCAAAGAACCATTGAAAACCACCAGCCCTATGACGGCAAGGTTTCTTGTTACAGACACGACTAATTGAAGCAGGATTAACATCTGTAATTTCACCGGCAACCTGAATGGATGGGAAAACACCACATAATTTGCCGTCTTTGATAGCAACTACACTTTTCCGGTTTAACCCTGCCCCTGTTTTATGTCCTGGCCCACGCCCTTTGACTAAATTCTTCAGGCTTCTAAGTTTTGACTTTTTAGAATGATATTTCATTCTCTTTCCTTTATTGTGTGGAACTGAGCCTTTAAAAAATTTACCATTAACAAGATTTCTGGCTGGGCGCTCTGGGGGGATATACAATTCGCTCATTATTCTATTTCTAATATTTTCAAACTACACTTCTCTGCCTCTTCTTTCGCTTCATGAAGCGTATTAAAAGAGTACGAGCAGCTTTTTGTACATAGAGTATAAAGAGTATATAGGTTAGATATATATTCTTTTTTGATGAAGCATTCGTTATCTTTCAAATCATTTATATTCATATCTTTATTGTTTTACGCTAATTGATTATCAAACCTTTTAATACACTCAAATAAATAGTGTGCTACATAAGGTATCACGGCGTTTCCCATATCTTCTATTCTTCTTTTGTCCAATCCATAGGAAAACCCATCATCCATTCGTACATTATCATAGCTTGATTTGCTGTTAAACCGTTTAATTGGAATTGATATAGGGCTTTGTCTTGGTGACCGTTCAAATAATACTTCTTGTATTGGTTGGAAGATTTCAGAAGTATTTTTGCATCCGATTTCGCAGGTGTAGGCAATGCCGTATATCCGTTCTCTTTTATGGTTGAATCCAAATTGCGCAGCCGATAGACATTGCCATTGACAGTTATACCCGCTTTCGGTAAGGTCGCAAAGGACTTGCTCGAATCCTCGAATAGCGAGCATTGGACTGTTTTCAAAGACGATGTAACGAGGTCTAACTTGCCCCAAAATTCTTTTGTATTCCTTCCACAGTCCGGAGCGTTCTCCGTTAATACCTTTAACTTCTCCATTTTCCCAAAGTTTTTTATTTGAAACGTTCGCTATTGATATATCTTGACATGGGAATCCTCCACTAATAATATCCACATAGGGAGGATTTGTTACCGTACAAACATCTGAGTATTGAATAGCATAGGGGAAATGACGTTTTAGAATTTTTCTTTTACGTTCTTCAAATTCACAATTCCAAAGCGTTTTTATACCCGATAATTTAGCGCCTAATTCAAATCCACCAACACCACTAAATAGCGAACCATGAGTTAAATTACTTTGATTCATTTCTATTTTGTTTTTCTCAAAATTTAAAGGAACAACTCTCTTACACATGAAAACGAAATAACATCAGCATGGCAATGAACTCTCCTTTTCTCAAAATCAATACTTAACAGTTGGTATTTCGGAAAGCATAGAGAAAACACATAGGTAACTTTGAAATAGACATACATACCTGTATTTTCAATGTGAAATTCTGATACAGTGCCTTCAGTCAGTTCTTCAATCTCTTTGATTATTTCAGATTTCAGTTCTTCTAATTTTTCTAACGGTATTTGAACTTTGCTCATTATTATTCTTGTTATTCGTTAATTCCTAAAGCTTTATTGATTGCTGGATAAACATATTTTATAAGAGCGTCTGACAAATGCAATCCAGCTCTATGAATTTCAATAACCTTCTGTAATGCTTCCAATAATTGAGGAGCAGCATTTATTAGTTTTGCATTAGCTAATGCCTTTTCAACACCCGGAGAATTATCTATGTGCGCAATTAACGATGCACCTTCACCATATTCACTATCTCCCCATATTGTTGCAACTTCTGAATTATGGTCACATTCTAAAGCAGATGTTGTCATTTGCCATCTACCTTTTGTTCCTTTAAATTCTTCCATAAATTTGTTCCTTTCTAAATTGATTTGTATCAACATGAAACCTTGAGGTAAGCCTACATTAGCCACTTCAATAGGAATTGAATTAGAAGTATAAATACCTTCTTCATTCGGCAATTTACCTAAGCATTCAACCTCTTCAGTAATAGGGATACCAAGAGCTTTTGAAAGTAAATTTGCTAATTGAGTCTTTCCAACTCCTTGTCTACCCAATATCAAAATCTTTTTTGTTTTCATAATAATTTTATTTTGAGGATTTTTCTATATAGCCCGGGAATATTCCGGCCTATATGAAAATAAACAAACCCTAACAGGGGCTTTACCCTACAACTGTCCTTTCAGTTGGCTCTTTAAGTAATTAATAAAATATGACTCTATATAGAGTCGTTTATTCTAAATAAGTCCTTTAGAAACAATACAATGGATTGTACCTTCATCATTTACAATTAATTCATCTGCACAGTGCGAACATATTGTATGCTCTTTATCAACCCACCAACAATTACCATAATTGGGATTATAACACGGATCATTATCCGTACAACCACAATATCGACAGACACCTGATTTATAACGAGGTTGAAACTTAATATCCTTCAAAGAAAGATATCGTCTTGTTTTATGATTTCTTCTCCTTTTTTTCATATATCAATTGCTATATAAATGAAGTATTCAATCACACGATAGAATAAAGCTAATCCTGCCCCAATCAGAAACAAACACCAACCCGCTCTCTTTAAAATCTTTTTGATTTCTTGTTTTTCGTCTTCTGTCATCATGGTTATTTCATGTGGTTATTATGCCAGTAATTAATCATCTGAGAAACAGTCTTAACACCTATTTTAGCTTTGATATTTTCACGATGTCGATTGACAGTAGGAATAGATATTGCAAGTTCCTGTGATATTTCATCAGCTTGCATATTGGAAACTATTAAGCGGAATACCATCATTTCGCGTTCGGTTAACTCAGTGGTAAGTTTAGGCTTACAAATGACACCTTCATATAAACATTCACCGCGCATTGGACATTTGACTTCCTCAAAGTCATAATTTCCCATTGCATCAATATCATAATTGAATTGATCGTACTCACCGAAATTGCATCTAACGAATCGATGTACAATGCGGAATTCATAATACGTCCGGTTGCGAGAACTCTTCGAATAAATCTCAAGTAACTGATTATAAGCTTGTGTGTACCTATCACGAATCAAAGAAAGGATATCATCAATCAACTCTCGATCCATTTCTGTGAATGTCCGAGCAGCTTTGTTCTCTTCTTTAATCATTACTTCTCCATCAGGAGTGTTGTAAAATTCTACATTCCGATATTTCATAATTATGCCTTAGCTAATGTTGGAACCTTATAATCTAATATCATCTTTTCAAAGAGTTGCCGCTCTAATGGCCTAAATGAGTCAGTACGTAGTTTCGTATAAAAAGTGGTATACGCCATTCCTGTGGTATCCATATACTCTTTTCGGAGTGCAATTTTGTCTTCATCAGAGAGAGCATCGTAATGGTCTTTAAGTACCATTTTTTGAGATTCTTCTGTTTTTCCCATGTCAGTACAATTTTTAGTTCTATATTTATACTGCAAACATAAACGATAGTTTTTATATAAACAAACTATTGTTAATAAAACAAACCAACGTTTATGCTATTTAGACAAAATATAAATTATAGTTATGTTTATAGGTGAAAGAATAAATAAACTTTTAGAAGAGAGGAAGATTACAAAGGTAAATTTATATACCTCTGTTGGGATTAGCGGTCCGGGATTAGATAAAATGATTGCAGGAGCTAATGTACGAGTAGGAAGTCTTGAAAAAATAGCTGATTTTTTCAAAGTATCAATGGATTATTTCTTTGATAGAGAGATAGATAACGCTTCCATTAGCATCGGACATCATGTTCAGGGCATTGGGAACAATGTATCTGGAGATATTACATTAAGTGAATGTCAAAAGGAATTAGCACATTTACAACAATTGCTCGAAGAAAAAGAAAGAACTATTCAAATCTTGATGAAACAAAACAATAGTTAGATACAGCAATATTTATGTATCCAGCGGATAAAATCAAAAGATATTGAATATATTATCCTAATTATCAAAGCATTACCTCTACTTAACAGGGACAAAAATGGGACAAATAATAGTAAAATGAGTATTAATCGGAGGACATAAACATTTGATTATCAGCAAATATAAGATAAAGGGAGAGTAGAAAGAAAGTTCGAGCCTCTCCTCCCGTGCATGATTAAATAGCTGTAAGTTTTTTGACTTACGGCTATTTTTCGTTTATAGGTCGGGCAAAGGTCGGACGGCAAAAGCATAATCCATACTCATTCGTTTCATCCACTTCGCAAGGGTTCAACGGAAGGCCATGTATTTCGAAAAGGAAGGAACGGACGTACGAAAAGAGGGTAACACACCGTATTGGACGGGTGCAAAATAGGAAAATGATACGTCAGGAGGTAATTTTTTGTTCTATGTTTGAGTTTGAGTGGTTAGGGTATAGTTATAGTAACAATGCGGAAGTTGACAGGAAAACGGGGATGGAAGAGGACGGGAGACGGAAAAGGAGCGTTGGTAACATTTGCGCCGGATATTGTTCGACAAGAGAAAAAGGATGGTAATAATATAGGAAAAATGAAGAATTAACTCTACTTTTGTGATACAAAAATAAAATAGGACATGGATGAATTACTAATTATTCAAAATAAAATATACGAGATACGAGGTCAGAAGGTGATGTTGGACTTCGATTTGGCAGAGATGTATGATACAGAGACAAAGTATTTGAAACGTTCTGTAAAAAACAACCTCCGTCGCTTCCCCAGCGATTTCATGTTTGAACTGACTAAGGAAGAATGGGAGGATTTGAGGTGCAGAATTAGCACCTCAAAGAGGGGAGGTACCCGGTATATGCCCTACGCATTCACCGAACATGGTGTCGCCCAACTCTCTTCCGTACTCAACAGTAACATTGCAATAGATGTAAACATACAGATTATACGCGCCTTTATTGCTGTCCGCCAATTGATAGCCAATCCTCCGGTAGACCGTATTTCAGAGTTACAGGTGGAAGTTAAAGAACTCAAACAATACCTCGAAGAAGTTTTTGCCGACTACAATGACATCAACGACGATACCCGGATGCAAATAGAGCTAATCAACCAAACACTGGCAGAACTGCAAACCAAAAAGGCGTGGGACGAAAGACCACGTAACCCGATTGGATTCATTAAGACTAAAGAATAGCCTTTTCTTACCCTGCCATTGGCATACAAATACCTTCTATACAATATGATAAATGGCAGATTGGTTGACTTTACTTCCGATGAATTAAATACATTATCCTTGGCTTTATCAGAACTTGGAGCTAAGTTGAAAATACTTCCCAGTCAATCGCGAGACCTGGATGACAACGATAGGGGATATTTCGATATTCTCTACCAAATGGAAAAGAGTTTTCACGAGTTGAAAGCTCTTTTTTTATTGCTCTGATTATAAAATAGCCTCGAATGATGGAATCTTTTCCAGTTCTTCCCAAACACTTTCTTTAGAATTTAACATTCAGTGTTACTTCTTTATTTCCTGCCAACCAGTCCGGCCCGTCTTCTACAAGACGTATTGCTTCTTTATCAGCAGAAGCACATAGGCTGTTCTTTATTTTTATATTCACCGGGCGACCCTTTTTATCCACACGGAAAGTCAGTACTACTTCCCCTTTTACCTTTGCGCATTCTTCATCTGTTGGACGGATCCTATTCTTTTTCAGGTACTTCTTATATGCTTTGAAACCTATCACAGGAACAGACTCCGGCATGGTCAATGGCTCAACGCGTACTACCGAACCTGTAAGATCCTTTTTCCTTTCAGTACCATAGCCCACTACCACTACTTCGTTTAATGCTTCTTTGCTCTCATTCATGGCAATCAACATTTCTTTGCCGGTATCTGCAGGAAGAGTTATCGGTTCATAGCCGATATAGTTGACCGCAATCTCTTTGTTTCCGTCTGCATCTAATGTAAAGTTTCCATTTACATCCGAAACCGTACCCTTACCGATTCCTTTTACAAGAATATTAGCTCCCATAAGAGGTTCTCCGTTTTCATCAGTCACACGTCCTTTTATCCCACCGACCTTTAGGCCTTCTACCCTATCCTGCAACTTCCGGGCAAGATTATTATCGCCTACAGCGATTGTAGTATCAGCCAGTTTTAATTCTTCTGAAAGGGCCACACTCATCTCTACTTCCGCCGCAGATTGCTCTTTCACTTCGGGAGCAATGGTTTTGGCAGTAACAGCAGGTTTCACTTTTCGTTCCTGACTGATGAGTGGCCTCATCGAATCCTTTTTCAGTGTCTTCGCCAACTTCACTTCTGCTTCAGCAGGTATCTGTGAAGGCGTTTGCAAAATAGTATCCCGTTGCAATTGTTCCAGAGCCATGAGAGTTTCTTCCGGTAATTTATCTTTTTGGAACAGGAAATAACCACCCAAACAAACACCTAACAGGAGACTGGCAGCCATACTCCAGGCAAAAGCATGATTCTGCTTCCTTTTCACCCTCATTGTAATCCGGCGGCGAAGTAACTCTATCTGTTGCTCCTGACTTTCCCCTGCGCCGTCGTAACCATCCATAGCGTCGGCAAGAAAAGGATCTCGCATCGCTTCCTTTTGCAGGCGATGAGCTTCTTTTCCTTTGCGGGTTCCTCGTATGTAGTCTAATAGCTTCATTGGGTCTGGTTCTTTATACAAATCTTTAAATTACGTTTTCCATTCTGGATATAGCTTTTCACGTTATTCAGTGTAAAGCCTGTTTGCTCTACAATATCGGCATAAGACATTTCTTCCATAAAAAAATGCATGATGCTGATACGCTGAAATTCGGGAAGCTTTTCAAGACAATGCTTTAGGGCATTTAGTTGTTCTTCCGAAGTATCTTCTTCAGATAAAAGATGCAGAAATTCATCAGATTCCACAAGGTTAATCGTATAATCGAGAGGAATTTCTTTATTTTCTTTTCTCAGTATTTGTAGACAGTGGTTCTTTGCTACCCGATATAGCCAGGGTTTGAAAACCTTTATTTCATAATAGGGTACTTTGGGAAGCAGATCTTCAAAAAGTTGCATTACTGCATCCTGTGCACGTGCTTCGTCGGTCAGATACTTGAGACAAAGACCATATAATAACGGAATATATCGGTTGTAAAGTTCACCAAAATATTCTGTTTTACCAGACGTGGCGTACTGATGTAATAGCTCTTCGTCGGTCAGCTTTAATATGTTCTTTTTAAAAAACAGGACTTCTTTTTGGGCAAAGTTAAAAAAAATAAGTAAACGTAGGGATATATGGAAGGATTAAGTAATCAATCCACCACAGAGCACACTGAGTAATTACATAGCTCATTTTAAATAATTAAGCCCCTGCATACTCTGCAGTGAAATACAAAAAAGGCTACCGAAATATCCGATAGCCTTCTTACCCTGTTCGTTATCCTTTTACCAAACAATCACCTTTTCTGTTATTGTTTCATTAGCTAATGTAATCTTTACAAGATAAATCCCTTTCGGCAGATTTACAGTTGTATTATTCAATGATACTGATTCTGAATATACATTACCTCCATCCATGGAATAAACATTGATTATACTGTTCAGATCACTGGCAGCAGTAATACGGATGGCGTCTCCCTCGCTCATAACCTTTACAGAGGCCTTCTCCGATTCGTTTGTTATTCCGGTTCCTGCACCAAAAATAGCAAATGGGCCACCTACTTTAGCATTATCAACCGCTTGTACTCCCCATGTATACTCGCCAGTCAGTCCTGTTACCTTATATAACACTCTCTTGCTGATTAATCCGGAAACTTCGGCTACTTTCAACCGTCCGGTAGTAATATCAGCCGGAATTGTCATTCTGATAACATCTCCCTGTTTGATATACAAATTATATTTCAGAGCACTGGCCGGAGTTACATCATCAGCCGGGGCATCCCATGAGAACATTACAATGCCATTGGAACCCGACACTGCTTTCAAATTGGTAGGTGCACCGGGAGCCTTATTTGCAGTAATTCCTTCGCCTAAATTATTCTTCATCAGGCGGGTATGTGATCCTCCCGCATCGCCATAACCCACAAGAAATACATCCAAATTACCATCATTGTCAAAATCTACCAGATTGGCTGTTCCACCCCTCTGTGCTTTTGCACCAGCATACACTAACGGAGAAGCAGTAAACATAGGAGCATCCAGTTTGCCTCCATTGTTCAAATAAACCATATCAGTCTCCTCTGTAGCATTCATATACAGGATATCGCTAAAACCGTCATTGTTAACATCGCCTGCATCGACTGAAAGCGCCTGTCTGCTATTTGGCAACCCCGTTGTAGCAGCACCATATTTGGTAAATCCTCCTACTGAATTGATATACACGTCACCGCGCCAGTTCCAACTCACCGCTTCGTCCCATCTAACTCCGGGAACCATAAAATCCTGTTTTCCATCATTATTATAATCAATCCAGACAGGATTGCCTTCTTCTATACCTTCAAATTCAATGGGTTCGGCAAAAGTTCCATCACCATTGTTTTTGTAGACTGCACCATTATAACTGCCATGATAACCATAGTCGGCATCATACTTGTCAACGTCAATTCCTTCACCCGAAACAATCAGATCCAAGAATCCGTCACCATCATAGTCACCCCAGGCAGCCCCACCACCAGATAACTGAACAAAGGGTTTAGCCGCACTGCTACCCATTTTGTTTTTTACCGGCTTGTCAATACGTTCAAAATTCTCCCCATTTACATTTCTGTATAAGTATGAGATTCCGGTATTCTTGTCACCTTCGCTTGTACGCCCCTGAATATAAAGATCCGTCCAGCCGTCACCGTCATAATCAGCAGCTACTACATATCGGTTAGAACGATTTTCCTTTCCGTTATTAATCAAAGGGAATAGCCCTGTAAATACCTCTTCAAAACCGGCATCTCCTCCTTTATTTTTCCATAAACCAGCATAGTATTCTCCATTACTTTTCTTTCCGGCCAGAAACAAATCCAGATTTCCATCATTATTATAGTCGAACCAGGTGGCACTGGATGTCCTCAAACCCGGAAAATTATGCGCAACTTGCTCAAATTGCTTTCCGTCTTTATTTTTATAAAGTAATGTTTGCTCTCCTTGTGAAGTTACACCGGCTATAATCACATCCAGAAAACCATCGTTGTTATAATCTCCCCAGGCAGCAGCAGCTTCATACGCCATAGGAATACTCTCTGTTCCACCGTCTACTACAACAGGATTAATGATCTCAGAAAATGAAGCATGTTTCACCTGAGCAAAAGCAGAGGTACAGGCAAGTCCGACCAACGCACATGTGCATCTAAAAATTTCTACGTTTTTCATAATACATTTGTTTTTCATTAATAGATAAAAGTTGTCGAGGCCAATGCAGCTTCTGTCTTCACAGAAACTACATATACTCCTCTATTGAAGCCCGAAAGATCTATCTGCTCAGAATAAGAACCATCCTTAAAATTCTTCGCAAATAAAACCTGTCCGGAGATATTGTTTATTTTCACTGCCTCAATTATTTTCTTTGTCTTTACATGAAGCGTATCGGATTCTTTCTCTACATACACAGTGAGAGGATTCTCCTGATTGACCTTTGCAATACCCGAACCGGAGGAATGGAGCAAGCGAATGGCAAAACCGCCTCCTTTGGCCATGTTGATAGAAAGTTTAGTATCTTTAGTGATTTCCATCTTTTCACAAACATACTCTTTGGGCTGTTCACCCGATGCAGGAGCATCCTTAAAGATGTCAGCCTGATAAGAGGCACCAGCTTCCAGAAAACTGAAATCAACTTCTACCGTTCTTGGAGTCCAATCGGTCATACCACCTACATACCAGTCTTTTCCCTTTTGTTTAGCCATCAGAATATAATCTCCCAATTTGGCATCCAATGGTACTGTTTTATCCCAGATTGTAGGAACTGTTGACAAGAAACTAAGTATATCCGGATATTTATTGTATTCTGTTGGAGAGTCACATAAGTATCCCACCCACTGGTCATAGATGACATACATTGACAGTTCGTGAGCTCTGGTGCCCATACTCATCGGTGGAGTGTTGTCCTTGTCAATGGGTTTGAACTCCTCCTGAGTTACATTTCTCATAGACCCCGGAGTATAATCTTCGGGACCAGCCAATGAACGTATAAAAGGAAATTGTGTATGATATTCAGGCGTCAGAGTGCTTTCCCAGAAATTACACTCAGCACCACGGACAGCCTCAAAATTCAGGATGTTGGGATAAGTACGATTGATCCCGGTTGGAACCGGACAACCATGGAACAGGGCAACCATTTGATTGTCTGCCAGGCGTTGTGCAAACTCCCGTCCCCAACGCATAGCAATCTGATCACTGCGTTCAAAGAAATCGATCTTTGCTCCGGAAACACCATAGTCTTTCATCTTCTTAATCCAGTCCTGCGGATTCTCTCTAACACAACTTGCCCATGTCCAAACCAAAATTTTCACATTCTTCTGTTTTGCATAAAGACATAATGTACGTATATAATCTTCAGACCAACCGGCATCAAGTGTCATATATTCAATACCATGCTGAGAAGCCCAATCAACATAATATTTATATAATTGAAAAGACAGATTCTTATTTCCTGATGGAAAATCGACTCCTTCTAAAACGGCTTTGTGCCACCATTCCCAAGCACTTTTACCCGGCTGTATCCAAGAAGTATCCGTCAAACGGCAAGGTTCTGCCAACATATACACCAATTCATTGTTAAGCAGAGATTTGTCATCATCAGAAACAATAATAACTCTCCAGGGGAATGTGCGGCTCCCTTCTGTTTTTGCAATATAGTTTTCTCTTGAAATAACCAGATGATTAGAATACCAGTAGCTGGAATTTGAAGGATCAGAATCCATAACCTCTTTAGGGTATTGAGCCCACTTTCCACGCATGGAATTCACGCCGTTTTGCTCCATATACAATCCCGGATAATCATATGTATCAGATTCCGTTACAACAATCTTGTAAGGAGTATCAGGATACGAAAACAGTACGGGAGAAACAGAAAAACGATTGTTAGTGATATCAGTCGGTGCATTATAAGTTTTATAGAGCCGTTCAAAATTTCTATATCCCTGATGAATCTGGTGTACTTTCCCCTGCTGGTCTTTTTCTCCGGAATAATTAGTATCACACTCCGGGAAATAGATTGTCGGGGTTGAAGTAAAATTGAACACAGCATCTTCACTATTGATAATAATCTCTCCGTCCAGACGGGTGATAAAACGATACGCTATTCCCTCATCGTAAGCCCTCACCAAAAGGTCATAGTTTTCATTAAATGATATTAACAGCTCATTATAAGCCTCTCTCAGAGTTTTATTTTTTCCGGCTACAACATCAATTGTTTGATCCACATGATTGGTCGTTGTACTTTTTACCGTTCCTCCTCCCACAATTGTTCCGTTAGAAAGATTCAATCCTATGGATGAGGGAGCGATCAACTGCTTATCGCCATGCCATACCTCATAGGTCGTACCATTATCTACCCGTAGCTTTATTTTCAACGTGCCGTTAGGCGAGGTCGTTTCATATTCTTCTGCCTGCACACCGAAGGTGCAAAAGAACAAAAACAATAAAGATAAAATTGATTTTCTATTCATACTATTTTGTGCATTAAATGGTCATTAATTATAGATTTAATATCCCGGATTCTGATCTTCTTCACTGATATCATCATTGTTTTTAATCTCTGTATCCGGTATAGGATAGCGCATGTGGAAATCTTTGATCGTTCCCGACTTCTTAGCCCAGGAATTACGTTCTTTTATCAACTCTACAAATTTACCGGTACGAATCAAATCCATACGTCTCCAACCTTCAAAGCAAAGTTCACGGATGCGTTCATTCATAATTTGTGTACGGAATTCATCCTGACCATAATTCCAGGCCATTTCATTAGGCAGGGTCCCACCCCAGGCACGGGCTCGTACCTGATTTACAATCGTATTTGCCTGTCCGGTTTCTCCAAGTTCATTTAGACATTCGGCATAACACAACAGAACATCAGCATAACGCAACACAATAAAATTCTTGCCGGAATACCATTCGTTAGCCAAATTCCCGTTGAACTGGTCCGTACGTTCGTCTTCATACTTCTTGATATGTGGATCTAATTCGTCAGCTCCCCACGAAACCTCAGTAGGTGTAATGCCCAGATAGGTAAAATCATAGCGTATACTTTCATCTCTGCGCAAATCACCTTCTTCCCAAATACCTCCTTCGGATTTTGATTTATAAGCATATTCTGTAGGTAATGCCACATCATAGCCGGCAAAATAACAACCCTCACCAAATGTAGCAACTACTGTACGAGACCCCATATCAAACTGCCAATGATTAATACGGTTCACATTGTCATAATCTAACTCAAAGATCGATTCAGGTGAATTGAACTCTAATTTCTCATCGAAAAGATTTGCAAAATCAGGATCCAGCTGATAACGGTTCATCATTGCTTCAAAACTCTCTTTCGCCAGTTTGAAATCTCTCATTCCTGTCTCTTGGGGAACTGACATGTACGCTTTACCCAACATGGCATAGGCTGCACCGGAAGTCGCACGTGTTTTATCACCGGATTCTGTATACTTTTCTTTCAAGGATGTTGAAGCAAACGTAAAATCATCAAAGATTTGCTTCCAAACCTTTTCCAATGGTTGGCGGGCTGAATTTTCCATCTTTGCAATATCAACTACCGGAATTTCTCCCCAATACATAGTAAGCTCCATCATCACCATAGCCCGTATGAAACAAGCCTCACCCTTCAGACGTTTAATTCTGTCTAAAGTATCTTCATCCTGAGTTGTTTCGGACAATACATCAAGCGCATAAATCGCATTAGCGGCAGAAATAACAATCGGCCATCTTCTTGACCACATTTTATCTACTTGAGTAGACATCGAATTGAGTAAACCGTTGTAAAGATCCAGACTTGCCTGTGCAGCATCATCCATCTGCACGATCCCCTGCTTGCTCTCATCCAAACCTAAAAGTGAGAAAGTCAGTCCTTCGCGCCCGGATTTCGAGTCACGAAATGCAGTATACAAACCATCTACAGTTGGTGCTATATTTTCCAGATTAGAAAAAGCCTCTTGCTCTGTCAAGGATGTTTTAGGCTCCTGATTCAGGAAATCGGAACAAGAAAACATTGTTAAAGAACCTGCCAATATACAGGCCGTTGCCAATTTATTTATTTTTATTACGTTTTTCATAACTAAACTATATTTTAAATACCTGTGTGAAGACTATTTACAATGAAACACTCAAGCCAAAAACAAACATTCTTGTAGGAGGATACCAATCTCCGGTTTCCGGATCATAGCCTTTATAAGAGGTCCAGCAGAACACATTGGAAATGGTTGAATAAACCCGTAAATTTCCAATCTTCATCTTTTCCACGATTGTCTTAGGGAATGTATATGCTAAACTCAATGTAGACAAACGTAAGTATGAAGCATTCTGTACGGAGAAATCCATCTGACTGGCGGAGAATGTGTTATAGTACATTGTTTCGGTATCCGTAGGATCATTATAGATAGGACGGGGGAATTTTGCATCTGTGTTTTCCGGACTCCAACGATCAACCAAATCAACAGAAGCAACTCCTGTACCCCGGCTTGTGATTAATGATTCATAATAAGGACTTAGTTTCTTGGCTCCGTAAGAGTAGTTGAAGACAGCATTCAGCGTAATTCCTTTATAAGATAAGTCTGTAGAGAAACCGCCATAAAACTTAGGATCAGGAGAACCTACAATCACACGGTCTTTATCATCAATCACTTTATCATCATTCACATCCAGCGGATAGAGATCTCCGGGATTAACCTGGCGTCCTGAGAAATCAATATTCTTCAAACGATCCATATCTATCACCTGAGCAATACCACCGGTTCTCCAGATGTAGATTGTATTACGGGATTCACCCAGGAACAGATTGCCCTCTTTCTGCATGTTACGATTATCATCAATTTTGTAAATAGCATCATTGTTTCCATAAAGCTGTGTAACCTTGTTCTTATCAGCAGAAATATTTGCTGAAAAATTCCACAAGAAATCTCTGGTTTCAATCAATTTGGCATTCATAGAAAACTCAATACCTTTATTTTCAATAGCTCCGATATTTTCTACAGCTGAGCTAAAGCCGGAAGTTAATGGCAAGGAACGTGTCATCAGTAAATCCTTATTCTTTATAAGGAATGCATCCAATGATGCAGTAATACGTCCGTTCAGGAATCCCATATCCACTCCCACATTAAACTGCCTCTGAGACTCCCAGGTAATATCTTTTGTTCCCCGGCGCCCTTTAGGTACATAAGTTACTTTTCCATCTTCTAATTTGGCATCATAAAGTGTATAAAATGCAAAATCATCAATATTCTGATTACCTACCAAACCGTATCCTAAACGTAGTTTCAACTGGCTAAGCACATCTTGTTCTTTCATAAAGTTCTCCTCTGCTATATTCCATGCTGCAGAGAAAGAAGGGAACAGCCCCCAGCGTTTACCTTCGGCAAACTTAGAAGAACCGTCATAACGGGCTGTTGCAGTCAGATAATACTTACTTGCATAATTATAATTGGCACGCACTACATATGACATCAAGGTAGATGTAACAAAGTCAGATCCGATAGAACGTTCGTCTGTTTTATAGGAAGATCCTATATTATAATAAGAGAACTTATCAGTACCAAAACCTTTACCGGTTGCATACGTATAATCACGATTCGTTTGAGTAGCACTGGTACTAAAGAGAGCATTAATCTTATGTTCGCCGAATGCACGGTCATAAGAGATAGAGTTATCCCATTGCCAGGTCATTCTTTGGTCACGTGTATGTTCGGCCTGACCATCTTGTGAATAACGAATAGATTCCTGAATATCCTTCGGAGTGTATTTGAAACGATCCTCCTGGAAATAGTCAATAGAGAATGAGGTACGAATATTCAGCCCTTTAATAGGATTGATATTCAAAAAATTAGTAGAAGATAACCGATTACGTCTACGGTTATTTTCTATTTTTAAGGTACGAATCGGATTGAAGTAATTGTCATCCTGTACTCCACCATAGTTCAATGTATAAATCTCAGAATTAATAGGTAACATCGGATTCGCACCACGAGCTTTGTCATAAACACCATCATCTGAGAAAATATCAGAATCAGTATGTGTAAATGCTGTATTGGTACCAACTTTTAACCAGGATTTTATCGCATAATCCGAATTTATACGTCCGCTATATCTTTTATCTCCAAGATTTTCAACCATTCCGGTTTTATTAGAATAGCCTAAACTAAAATAATAAGCACCTTTTTCGGAAGCTCCGCTAAAACTCAATGCATGATTTTGTTCTACACCAGTACGGGTCACTGCATCCAGCCAATTATAATTATCATTATTATTATAAGCATCAAACTCATATTGAGCAAAAACATATCCTCCTGATCCGTCTTTTGAATAAGGTTTCATAACCCGGTTATTCAGAAATGCATTGATTTCATCTTCAGTTGCTCCCGGATGACGTGCGGTAAAGGAGTTCATCGCTGCATCTTTTCTCAACTCAAAAAGGTCTTTTGTTCCCATTGTCTTGGGAAGTTTAGCATCCGTCTGGAAACCGACCCAACCATCATAAGTAACTTTTCCGATACCGTTTTTACCTTTTTTAGTTGTAACTAAAATCACACCATTGGAAGCACGGGAACCATACAGGGCTGTAGCAGATGCATCTTTCAATACTTCGATAGAAGCAACATCATTCAAGTTGACTGAATTAAACCCACCTCCGAAGTTATCCATAACCTGACCATCTATTACATAGATAGGGTCAGTACTTCCGTTAATAGTATTAATACCACGGATTTTAATCGTTGCGTCATCACCAGGTTTAGCAGCATTGGAAATAAACACACCAGCAACACGACCTTGCAATGCCTGATTAATGTTAGTAACCGGCTTCTCCTCCAGTACTTTGGCACTTACACTTGAGACAGCACCTGTCAAATCACTCTTCTTCAGAATAGTACCAACAACTACTACTTCTTCCAAATCCTGAGCATCTGCTTTCAAAGACACATTTATCAATGATCTGTTTTTTACAGCAACCTCTTTCGTTTCATATCCAAGATAACTGAACACCAATGTAGCATCAGATGCTACGGAAAGAGAATACTTTCCATCCAAATCTGTAATAGTACCTTGGGTAGTACCTTTTACAGAGACACTTGCTCCCATCAGTACTTCAGAATCAGGAAATCCTGTAACAGTCCCTTCAACTGTCACTTTTTGAGCAGCTAATAGAGTACAACAAAATAACAGGGAGAAAAACCAAATTAATCTGTTTCTTTTCATAATACATTAAGATTAATAATTAAATGAATTTTATATTAATATCCTGTCATCGGCTACAAAACAAATACATAGCCAATATATAGAATTAGATCAGGCTGTTATCAAATCGTAGTCTTATACTTCGCTGTTTTTCAATAAACTATTGATAACATAAAATCTATTTCACATATGCAAAATTAGGCGAACGCATAGGAGTACACAATGGAGAAATATACTATAAACATGGACAATCTTACGATAAATAAAAAAAGAAAGTATAAGTATTCTCAACTCTATAAATAGATGTAATATATGGGCTCATCAATCATTCGCGTCCATCCAAGAAATCTTTTTTAGAAATAAATTAAAAAAAAGAAGAAGACATTTATGGAATCTTTCCACTAATCGCATCTATAGAGTAAAACATCGGATTTATGTATCACATTAAAACAATAAAATGTATGAAAACAAATCAATTAAAAGCAATGATGCTGGGATTGCTGATAGCAGTCATTTCTTTGGGAACAGTAAATGCACAGGTACTTATAGTAAAAGGTAAAGTGACCGATGCTGCAGACGGTTTTGGCATTACAGGATGCACAGTACTGGTAAAAGGAACTACGCGTAGTACAATAACCAATGTAGACGGTGAATATACAATCCGTGCCAACAAAGGTGAAAAGCTGATATTCTCCTACATTGGTTATGAAACACAAACAGTGAAAGTGACTTCTGAACGGCTGAATATCACCATGCAGGCAAATAGCCAAATACTTGAAGAGTGTGTAGTGGTAGGTTATGGCATGCAGAAACAGGTAAGCATGTGTGGTGCTGTATCAAACATTATGCCTGGAATAATGACAAGAAGGGCCTATGCTGCCTACGATATGAATACGGAAGAATATAAAAACATTGAAGAAAACGGTTTCAAGAAGGTAAACGAAAATCCATTATCAACTTTTTCTATCGATGTAGATGCCGCCTCTTACAGTAATATGCGCCGTTATCTAAACAGAGGTGAACTACCGCCTGCTGATGCTATCCGCACAGAAGAGTTAATAAACTATTTCTCGTATAATTATCCCCAACCTACGGGCAAAGATCCGGTAAAAATCACTACTGAGATAGGTTCTTGTCCATGGAATAAAAATCACCGCTTAGTACGCATCGGGTTAAAAGCTAAAGAAATTCCTACCGAAAAGCTTCCGGTATCCAATCTCGTTTTCTTAATTGATGTATCGGGATCCATGTACGGGCCACAGCATCTGGGATTAGTTCAGTCTTCCCTCAAACTATTAGTAAACAATTTGCGCGATGCAGATAGAGTGGCTATCGTTGTTTATTCCGGTTCAGCAGGAGAGCGTTTGCCGTCAACCAGCGGAAGTGATAAGCAAAAAATCCGTGAAGCGATTGACGAATTGACTGCCGGAGGTTCTACAGCCGGAGGCGAAGGCATAAAACTTGCGTATAAAATTGCGAAAAAGAATTTTGTGAAGGGAGGAAACAATCGTATTATACTTTGTACGGACGGCGATTTTAATGTAGGGGTATCGTCTAATGAAGGTCTGGAAAATCTGATTGAACAGGAAAGAAAAAGTGGTGTATACCTTACTGTTTTAGGTTACGGCATGGGTAATTATAAAGATAGCAAAATGCAGATACTTGCTGAAAAAGGAAATGGGAATCATGCCTATATTGATAATCTGCAAGAAGCCAACAGAGTATTGGTAAATGAGTTTGGAGCTACTATGCACACAGTAGCCAAAGATGTAAAATTACAAATAGAATTTAATCCATCTCAAGTGCAGGCATACCGCCTCATCGGTTACGAAAGCCGCCTGTTGAAAGATGAGGATTTTAATAATGACGCAAAAGATGCCGGTGAAATGGGAGCGGGACATACAGTAACTGCTTTTTATGAAGTAGTACCCGCAGGTGTGGAAAGTAATTTCGTGAACAAAGTGGATGATTTAAAATATCAGAAGAAGGTAAAACCTGCTCTCCAACCAACCACAGGTTCAAAAGAACTACTTACAGTAAAATTGCGCTATAAAGCACCGGACGAAGATATCAGCAAGAAATTAGAACTCCCACTTGTTGATAATAAAGGAAACAATGTATCCTCTGATTTCCGTTTTGCTGCGGCAGTAGCCATGTTCGGGCAGTTACTTCGCGATTCCGACTTTAAAGGAGATGCAACATATACACAAGTTATTGCAATGGTAAAAACAGCATTGGATAATGATGAAAGAGGGTATCGAAGGGAATTCCTCAGGCTGGTAGAAACAGCAGATGGATTGAAGCAATAAAATATCAATAAGAGCGAACGCAGATTAACGCTAATTTTCGCAAACTTAATCTTTGCGTAAATTAGCGTTAATCTGCGTTTCTAAAGTTACATATTAATAACTTTATGAGACTTTTAAGTCATCTACTTCCTTGTCAAATAAGCTCGTAACTACTACTCTGGATAGGCATATCAAGATTATGTAATACCTTTTCCAGAAGAATGCCTTCCCGATTATCGTACTCGTAACCAAATGTAGCACGGATACCCTGAAGGATAAATTGCGTAGCACGATCAAGAGCAATAGGCAGGCTGTCACCTTGTAATAAAGCTCCGGTAATAACACTGGTGAAAGTATCTCCCGTTCCCGGATAATGGGCTGGTAGATAAGGACAGGTTATTTTCCAAAAACGATTCCCGGAACGATTATAGGCATATACAGACGTCTTATGGATATCATTCAGCACAGGGACGCTCGTAATAATAACTACCTCCGGTCCCTGATCTGAAAGTTGACGGAGATAAAATTTCAGCTCTTCATCTGTATTCTGTTCTTTATATGGTAAGTCGAGTAAATAAAATAATTCAGTAAGATTAGGAGTGATGACATCAGCTTTAGTTATCAGCTGGCGCATCTCCTTTATCATAGAATCATGAAAGTTAGCATACAGTTTACCATTGTCACCCAAAACAGGATCTACTACCACAAGACTTTCCGGTTGACGAAAATCGTCAATGAAGTCCGACACAATTTGTATCTGAAGCGGAGAGCCGAGATAGCCCGTATAAAAAGCATCAAACTGCATACCCAGTTTTTTCCATTCAGAAATAATCTTAGGCATCTCTTCCGTCAAATCAAGGAATGAGAAATTGGGATATTGCGTATGACTTGATAATACAGCCGTAGGCAACGGACATACCTGAAAACCCATAGACGAAAGAATGGGAATAACAATTGTAAGAGATACCCTTCCAACTCCCGAAAGGTCATGAACAGCAACTACTTTCTTTACTTTATTTGCATACATATATACTAATTTTTCAATGTGCTAATATGCCAATTGGCCAATTGGCCGCGCTATCAACAGACGATAAATCATCCCGCATGGCGTACTGGTACATTATTTAAGAATAACCAGTAAATCTCTTGCCCCATGTGCTCCCATCACCAAAGCCTGCTCTATATCAGCTGTCTTGGAAGGACCGGAGATAAATGTACCGAATTCATATTTTTCATTTTTTACTATTTCATAAGCTTCATGCATATTGCTGACAATCCGGTTACGATCAAGAATTATCACCAATTTCTCTGCTATGAAGTAAAGAGCTTTATACTTTACTGTCTGGGGTATCCATACAGCAGCATTTTCAGCAACACCCAATTCTCCTGCTACTACGGCTACGTCCGTACCATCCAGATCTTGTGCACGATCTAATTCATCAGGATTGAATGTAGCACAAGTCACTTCATCTAAATCCGAAGCAATACGTGTAGCCTCAGGATAGGTCCGGCGGATGACAGCATTGACCTCTTCTTCCTTTCCCAGAAGCATCGCCTCACCACCTACTGCGCGAGTCATTTCACAAAATTCAGTTATCACATCAGGATAGACCGTTGTCTTTATTTGCCACTCCGGATAGTCAAAACGCTTTTGCGTATTCTTGCGAATATTGGCTAATATTTCTTCTCTACTACTCATTTCGTATCCTCCTTTCCTTGTACTTTATTCTTCTTCCACATCTCATTGAATGACTCACCGGCAAATTTCGGAAGTTCTCGCCCTTTCCCCCATGCATCGAGATCATTATACTTGATGAAACGTGGTAAATGATTGACCATCGGAGCTGCCCACAAAGCTGCATTAAACAACACAGGCCGATCCATCAATGCCTTCATTCCGCCAGACATGATCTTCTTTCCGGTATCTGCCTTTCCAATTTTATCGAGTATCTGACGCCATTTGTAAATTTGCTCGGCAAGGTCTACCTTTACCGGACAAACATCAGAACAAGACATACAGAGTGAACAGGCCGAAAGATTATCATAATACTTCTCCGGATTGTGTGCCATCCCCAAATTGATACCGATAGGACCGGGAATAAAATACGTATACGAATAACCACCGCTACGACGGTATACCGGACAGGTATTCATACAAGCACCACAACGAATACAGTTCAGTGTCTTGATATGATCGGGATGAGCAAGAATCTCACTGCGTCCATTATCCACAATGATAATATGATATTCACCCCCTTCACGTGGTTTACGATAATGCGAAGTATAAGTAGTCACAGGCTGTCCGGTAGCCGAACGAGCCAATAACCGGGTAAATACTCCCAATGACTCCATATCAGGAACTATCTTTTCAAGACCGAACGCAGCAATATTCAGTGTAGGACAAGAGGTTCCCATATCGGCATTCCCCTCGTTAGTACACACCACAATGTCTCCGGTAGAAGCTACGGCAAAGTTGGCTCCTGTCATGGCAGCCTCTGCATTCAGAAATATATTCCGCAGATTCTTACGAGCAGCATGTGTCAGATAAGTAGGGTCAAAATTGCCTTTCTCCGTCCCCATCTCCTTCTCAAAGAGCTCACCTACCTGTTCACGTTTAATATGAATGGCAGGCAACACGATATGACTCGGTGGCAAATGCATCAATTGCAGAATACGTTCACCAAGATCGGATTCCACAACATCAATACCTCTCTCTATAAGGAAAGGGTTGAGTTCGCACTCTTCGGCAAGCATGGATTTGCTTTTCACAAAACGGTGTACCCCATGACTATTAAGAATCTCATAAACAATAGCACAGTATTCATCGGCATCTTTCGCCCAATGAACGATAGCACCATTGGCAGTCGCATTCTTCTCAAACTCTACCAAAAGCTCGTCAAGGTGGCTGTTAGAATAAAGTTTCAGCTCACATGCCTTTTCCCGCAAATCTTCCCACTCGGGGACCTCTTTGCTCATTTTATCTCGTTTGGCACGAACCATCCAAAGGGTTTCATTGTGCCATGCTGCCATTACAGGATTCTCTAAGAATTTCTCGGCAGCCTTTGCATGTTTGGTACTCATAATTGCGACGCTAAGATTTCTACTATGTGAATGATTTTGACAGGCAGTTTATCACGTTCGATAACGCCTTGCATATGCATCAGACAAGAACTATCGGCTCCGGTGATGTATTCCGCTCCGGTTTCCATATGGTGTCTTATCTTATCACGACCCATACAGACAGATACGGCCTGTTCTTCGACAGCAAACATACCACCGAAACCACAGCATTCATCTACATGACTGGGCTCAAAGATTTCTATTCCTTCAACCAGCTGAAGGAGGTCGCGCAGTTTATTAAAGTAAGGAATATTCAGCTCGCTCGGAGCAGATAACATGAGTTCGCGCACACCGTGACAACTATTATGGATACTCACTTTATGCGGAAAACGGGCTTTCAGTTTTTCGGGCTTAATCACATCATGAATAAAAGCACAAAGATCATAAATCTTGCCAGCACTTTCGCATTGATGCCCTTCCTTAGCCAAGATACCCGGATGATTCAATTTGACAAAAGCCACACAACTCCCGGAAGGGCCCACAATGTAATCGTACTGTTTAAACAAGTCATCGAAACGAAGCGCCAGTTTAGAGGCTTCGTCCTCAAACCCCGCATTTGCCATCGGTTGCCCACAGCATGTCTGATCTAACGGATAATCAACATCTACCCCTAAACTCTTCAGAAGTTTATACGATGCTACCCCCACATCAGGATAAATAGCATTGATGTAGCAAGGAATGAATAAACCTACTTTCATAATTAGTTAGTTATTAGTTATGAGCTATGAGTTACGAGTTACGAGTCAGTAACTTGTAACTCATGACTACTGAATATCTATCAGTTTGTGCGTTTGCAGGCTTAGTCTCCATTTGGGATGTCGCATCACGCAGTCCACCGTCAATGCGGTGTTACTACAAGAACAAGGTTGGAGGAAAAAATGTTCGGCGGGAAGCAACTCATAAACGTCAATATTTTGTCCTTCATAGACAACTTTCACTTCATCTATCTTGTTTAAGCTTAATTTTACACCCTGCTTGGGCGAACAGGTTATCCAGTCGATAGAAGCCGGCAACGGACGAGTACCATTCGTTTCAATACAAACGTACTTCCCTGCCTGATGTAAAAGATCAATAAAATTATCATCAATCCACAGAGAGGGTTCACCTCCGGTAAGTATCACCATAACAGCTGGATATTTTTTCACTTCAGCTATAATTTCTTCATCCGTCATCATCGTACCTTCTTCATGACGGGTGTCACAAAAGCTACACTTCAAATTGCATCCCGAGAAACGGACAAAAACAGCAGGGGTACCTGTATGATACCCCTCACCTTGCAGACTATAAAAAATTTCGTTAATCTTTCTCATAGATAGCCGTGTTTGATTCAGACTCCTGTACTTCTACTTTGAAACAATGCGGGACTTGTTCACAAACCCAACGGGCTATATTCTCAGCAGTAGTATTAAAAGGAAGCACTTCATTCAGATTCTGGTGATCCAGCTTTTCTTTTACAGCCTTCTTGATATGGCTAAAATCCACTACCATCCCATCGGCATTGAGTTCCGCAGAACGGCAGTAGACTGTGATAACCCAATTGTGACCATGAAGATTTTCACATTTACTACTATATGAAAGGTTCAGGCTATGTGCAGCCGACACTTCCAGGCGTTTAATTACTGTATACATCGTCATATATATTTAAAAAGTCCTGCATCTAATGTCACCTCGATGCAAGGGCAAAGGTAATACAAAATCATATTTCCATTCTGCAAACATCGTTATTTTTTCTACATTTGCAGAATGAAAACTATCTGTATCATTTTAGGAACTGTATCATTGGCACTGGGCGTTCTGGGTATCTTTCTACCACTACTCCCTACAACCCCTTTCCTGTTACTTACTGCCGCACTCTATTTCAAAGGGTCGCCACGCTTGTATCAATGGTTACTGAATCAGAAACACCTCGGCCCTTATATTCGTAATTTTCGCGAAAACAAAGCAATACCGTTACGGGCAAAAATCATCTCATTACTACTAATGTGGGGCACTATGCTTTATTGCATCTTTTTCCTCATCCCATTGGTATGGGTTAAGATACTACTATTTCTGATTGCTTCAGGAGTTACCTATCATATACTTTCTTTCAAAACATTGAAGAAATGAGATAATCCGGTACGGGCATCAGCCAGTTTGTCTTCCCAATGTTTTACAGAGTTCTGCCCAATCACGTCCGATACAAATTTCACTGAAATAAAAGGAATCTCTTTGGAAGTACAAACAAACGCCTGCGCATAGGCTTCCATATCAACCACATCTCCTTCAATATCGGTCAATTCGGTAAGGAAGCTATCACCGGTATTACAGGTAGCCGATTCAGTCCAATGCCGACAGAAACCTTTCTGTTCAAGCAATGCAGAGGTATCCAACTCATAACTTAATCCCAATCCTGCAAGTTTATGCATATCCCTGTCGATGAAATGACGGCAAACAAATACATCTCCTACCCGATGATTGATTGTCCCTGCTGTACCCATATTTATCACAATATCCGGCTCTACCTGACGAATTGCTTCGGCCAGATGAAAAGCTGCTTTTACTTTACCAATACCGGTACGCACATAATACACTTCCACATCGGGCCATTTAATCTCTGCAAATTCGCCTTGTACGGCGTAGGTTACTAATATTTTCAACATATACTATATTTATTTTCTCTATTTTGTCACATAAAAGATACCGGAACCATGTGCTAAAGCAAATACATACTGATAAATAGCTTTCCACGCCTCATCACAAAAACCTTCGGGCTTAGCATAATCCGCATAAAACACTTGCCCTTCTCTCATCATCGGGCATTTTGTGAAATCCGGACCGGCATATTCTTTAGCCAGTTCTTCATTAAGAGTTGTTTTTAAAATTGTTATCTTACAACGTTTCATATTTGTTCTCGTTTACTATCGTATTCAATGAAAGAAAACAGCTCGTTATTTTCACAAAGATAGTGAAAATAAATTTCTTATTTTGATAATAATAATTTTATCAACCCAAAACAAACACTATAAGCAAAAATAATTTAGAGTACATCGGATAGCTGATATGATCATTCTTTTTATTGAAATCCCGGAATAAATACTCCATCTTATTGCAATGTATTTTCTTTTCGCTATATTTGCAGTGATACTTAAATAGAGTATCATTTTTATTCAGTTTAGTGTTCACCTAAAAGCTGCAATTTTTAAATGAATACACCTGAACTGAACAGGGATACGTATGTTGTTTTACAACGATATGCGCACCCGTTCAGTATAAGTGTATTCGGGTTGTTTGCAGCACCCTAGGTGGACTATATTGGATTGGGTGCGTTTTTTATGCCCCAATTAAAATTTAAAAAGAAATATATATGGGGCACACTTTTTATTTATCCGAAGAAAGATTCTACGTTGTTGGTACAATTGCTACACTATTGTTCACCCTACTACTCACCATTATTGCCTTCATGTGGATACGCATAGAGCAACAAAAGGAAATTATTTCAAACCTACACATAAAAATATCAAAAATGGAACGTTCCAGATTAACAGACAAAGACGCAGTTCGTACCATGTGTTGGAAAGAATTATTCGAAAGAATAGACAACTCTCAGAAACAAACAAAGCCATGAAAAAAAGAATTTTTGATGATGAATACCCATGCCCCTGCTCTGTAAAAAAAGACATGGAAACTTCTGAGGACGTCTATATCTTTTTAGAAAATTTCTATGAAGGATTAGATACTTTTGACTGGGACAGATTCGGCCTTGCAGATTTAGAATGTGCATATTGTCTGTTACAATTCGCTACTAAGCTTGCAGAATCTGACAGACCCAAATATAATAGGAATAAAATATCTATTCTAACAAATGCAAAAAATAATATTACAGAAAAATTTCTGGAACTAATACTTGAACGTATTCGTCTATTTATGAAGAACAGATAAAAAAGAAATCAATTCACCACAGAGTAACACTGAGTTTCATGAACTTTTATTACCTGATTGAGACACAAATTAGCACAGATTTTCGCAAAGAAAAACAAGTATAAATAAAGAATGACAGGATTTTAATCTGCGCCATTCGCGTTAATCTGCGTTTTATCCGGATAATAAAGCTCTATGAAACTCTGTGTGGTGAAACAAATTCAAAGGTGATCAAATCTGCATTTCAATCAACTATATCTGAACTTATTTTATAATATAGCTCTTCAACGCCTCTACATACTCTTCAAAAGCATCGACCCCTTGCGGCGTAATTTTACAGATAGTACACGGCATCTTTCCCTTAAAAGTCTTTGTCACTTCCACATAACCCGCTTTGTTCAGTTTATCAATCTGCACACTCAGATTCCCTGCCGTAGCTCCTGTCTGCTGACGGATATAGACAAAGTCCGCTTCCTCTACAGAAATAAGCAACGACATCACCGCCAGGCGAAGTTCGGAATGGAGTAACGGATTCAGTTCTTTAAACATTGTTTCTCTTTGCTTTATGATTGACAATATGTCCCGGAATGATCATCACCACTACAATAGCAAGGGCAAAAGCAAAAACCTGAGGTAAAGGACCTTCTACGATGGTGTTGATATTAAAAAGCATACCTAAAGAAATAGCGATACCAAAAGCGGCACAGTTATAGAATGACTTTTCCTGAATAACAGAGCCTGTTATACCTGCACCAACGGATAACACAAGTAACAGCAGAGGTAATATAGCAATGTTGTTTCCATAATTCAAAGCCAACAGAGCAATAATGGCACAAGTTCCCCCCACTATTTGCCATACATTAGAAATCACTTTATCAACATAACTCATAGTTCTTTTCCCATCTCTCCGGGACATCCACCAGATATACAAACATCCTATTACCGGAATGACACTTCCAAGCCAGAACCAACTCTGACTTCCTGTGAAATAAAGTAATACAAAAATTGCAATAGAAACGGCAAGCGTTAAATATCCCCAGAACAAAAAGGAGTTACCACTTCCTACCACCAAACCTTTTTTACTATTTTGAATCATCTGTGCTATCAGCGCCAGGCTCTCTTGTTCATTCAATTTCTTATCTTCCATTTTTCTTAACTATTTATTTCAACCGTTTGCTACTCAACAATGCATATAAAGAAACAAGCAACAAAGGTAAATGATACATTCCTAAATAAAAACCCGCAGGGGAAGCAAATTGTCCCATATTATAAACTCCGATAATAAGCCCTACCATTGCTGTCACCCTGTAAGTAGTCATATTAATTCGAGGACGACATAACGTAAGCAATGTCAGAAACACAGGAGTCATTGGACAAAAAGCCAGCGATGCATAGCCCGAAAAGAGATAGGCCGGATTAAAATCCGGTTTCACATTCAACAAATCCATAGGAAACCATAAACAGAAAAAAGCTACAGGAATCAGCCATGCTGTTCTCCAATTGAGATTGGAGAAGTCATACTCATTCTCTCCCTTCCAGCAATCCCGAAACCAGACAAAAGCAACAAATGACATCATTACCAGATTGACCGTTACCACGCTGACTCCATATTTATTAGTAATGGCTATGCTCTGAATAACTGCATACAACAAATAACAGGCTCCCACATAAGCCGAGAAAAAACGCCCGATTCTATTTCTAAAAAACAGTAAGGCTACAATCAATGCAAGTGCCATCCACTGAAATATAAAGGAATAAGGATAAAAGCGGTTTATCAAAGCATGTCCCAGTGTAGTGAAGATAATCTGCCCCATCTCTTCAAAGCGAAAACCTTTAGTAGCCACCGGCATTAATACAAACTGTAAAACTATCAGCACCAGGAAGAATTTCCAAGAAGTACAAAAACGCTCGAAACGTGTCGAAGTATCTTTCATAATCATTTCCCCTTCTTATTTCTTTATATTTGCACTGTAATTTATCATATGTCCGGGAATAATCATCATAAAGATGAAAGCAGGAGCAAAAGCAAGTATCTGATTTACACCGGTTACCCAAATACATCCCAAAGAAGATAGCACTCCCAGCAAACCACCTATCAGTGCTATTTTAGAGTGTATCACCATTCCAGTCAATATCACTCCCATTCCCATAAGCAAAAGAATAATAAACAAAATAGGAAGAGGATAGGCAATAGAAACACATGATACCAAAAAACCAGCACTCCCAAATACAATCCAGATATAGTTTACAACCCGATCTATATAAGTCTTTACAGGCGATTCATTCTTTCTAGTCACCCAAAGAGTGCCAGGAAATCCGATAGCCGGCAAAAGAAACCATAAATATTGCCACTCATACTTTCCGGTCGACGCAACCATATACCATACCAGTAATGAAATAATCACTGTTCCATACCCCCATATCAAAAAAGGAGTACCACCGTCCTTTTCAACTCTTGTCCGCGTGTTTTGAATCATTTGAGAAATAAGTTCTAAACTTTCTTTCTCATTCAGTTTCTTGTTTTCCATATATCTTATGTCCTTTAAATTATTCGACTACCTGTTGTACTCAAAACTATAATATAAGGCTACGATAACCATAGCACACCAAACTCCCAATATTTTCAAAATAATGTCTTCCATTGTATTTTCTGATTTAATAAACGAATTAAATACATTGCATCAAAGATTTAAATCCGATGCAAATATAGGTAGTTTATTTTATAAACCAAATTATTTAATAAATTAATTTATAGAAATATTTAATTCAAATTCAGTAACAATAAAGAGGTCAATTAAGTACAGGTTTAAACTACACCCAACAACATACTCTATCAGCAACTATATACCAATTTGTTAGAGGCATAACTCTTGTAGTAAGAAAGCAAAACATCCGGATGTTTTATACAATAACATGGGGATGTTTTCAGCAAGAACATCCGGGTGTTTTGATAGTAAACTTCAGAAGTTAATGATAGCAGGATATAAAGAAAGAACCACTAAAAAGTATGCACCTTGTCTCTACTTAACTCCGATAGTAAACATCCATCTAATAGTTATTTTCAGCCCAAACGACTAATTTCTGCGGAAAAGTTTTTGTAATCTCAGACTTAATTGTATTTTTGTGTACAATTTTGGTGTAGTAATGACAGAAGAAGCAAAAAAGCTATTAAGTACCTTTGAAGCGAGACTACGGCATTTAATCTATCTTCACGATGAATTAAAGCGTGAAAATGCTGAACTTAAGCAACTTCTCGAAGAGGAGAAGAAAGAAAACGAAAGGATACTGGCTGAATATAAAGAATTGGAAAGAAGCTACACGAACCTAAAAACAGCTACGGCAATCAGCCTTAACGGCAGCGATGTAAAAGAGACAAAGCTGCGATTGTCCAAATTAGTGCGTGAAGTCGACAAATGCATCGCTCTGTTGAATGAATAAAAGAAGAGGTGTATGAACGATAAAATAAAGATAAACCTGCAAATTGCAGACTCATATTATCCTATCACAATCAACCGTGACGAGGAAGAATTGATGAGAGAAGCAGCCAAACAGGTAAATATCAAGCTCAATGCTTATCGGGAGCATTACAAAAGCCTGGAACCTGAGAAATTAATAGCTATGGTAGCCTATCAGTTTTCACAGGAGAATCTAAAACTAAGGCAACGTAACGATACCGGTCCGTATACAGAGAAGATAGAAGAATTGACGGAAATGCTCGAAGAGTATTTCAAGGGCGAGTGAAAACACGTCCTATCAACAAATTTATAGAAAACCCACGCACTGCAAGATACTCGGGAGAAAGAATTTCCTCGTATTTGCGGTGCGTTTTTATTTATACTTAAATTAAATTACAATGTTAGTAACAATAGTAGCATCCATTGCTTGCTTCATCGTAGGTGGCATATTGTCATACGTATTATTCCGATACGGACTAAAGGCCAAATACGATAACGTCTTGAAAGAGGCGGAAACCGAAGCGGAAGTGATAAAGAAAAACAAATTGCTGGAAGTTAAGGAGAAATTCCTCAACAAAAAAGCAGATCTGGAAAAAGAAGTAGCGCAACGTAATCAAAAGATTCAGCAGGCTGAAAATAAATTGAAACAGCGCGAAATGGTATTGAGCCAGCGTCAGGAAGAGATTCAGCGCAAGAAAGCAGAAGCTGACGCCGTAAGAGAAAATCTGGAAGCCCAACTGGGAATTGTTGATAAGAAGAAAGAAGAACTGGACAAACTGCAACATCAGGAGATAGAAAAGCTGGAAGCACTTTCCGGTTTGTCTGCCGAAGAAGCAAAAGAACGCTTGGTAGAATCTTTGAAAGAAGAGGCCAAAACACAGGCGCAGTCCTACATCAATGATATCATGGACGATGCCAAGCTGACAGCCAGTAAAGAAGCAAAACGCATTGTGATACAGTCTATTCAGAGGGTAGCTACGGAAACAGCCATTGAGAACTCTGTAACCGTATTCCACATTGAATCTGACGAAATCAAAGGACGTATTATCGGTCGTGAAGGACGTAATATCCGTGCACTGGAAGCTGCTACAGGTGTAGAAATCGTAGTAGATGACACTCCGGAAGCAATCGTTCTTTCTGCATTTGACCCCGTACGTCGTGAGATAGCCCGTCTGGCTTTGCACCAGTTGGTAACCGACGGACGTATCCACCCTGCACGTATTGAAGAGGTAGTATCCAAAGTACGTAAACAGGTTGAAGAAGAAATCATCGAAACCGGTAAACGTACCACTATTGACCTCGGTATCCACGGATTACATCCGGAATTGATCCGTATCATCGGTAAGATGAAATACCGCTCTTCTTATGGTCAGAACTTGCTGCAACACGCTCGCGAAACTGCGAATCTCTGTGCTGTAATGGCATCGGAACTGGGCTTGAACCCTAAAAAAGCAAAACGTGCCGGATTGTTGCACGATATTGGTAAAGTGCCTGATGAAGAACCAGAATTGCCGCACGCATTACTTGGTATGAAGTTAGCCGAGAAATTCAAAGAGAAACCGGATATCTGCAATGCTATCGGTGCTCACCATGACGAAACGGAAATGACAAGCTTGCTCGCTCCGATCGTACAGGTATGTGATGCTATCTCCGGTGCACGTCCGGGAGCACGCCGCGAAATAGTAGAAGCGTATATCAAACGTCTCAACGACCTGGAGCAATTGGCTATGGCTTATCCGGGAGTAACAAAGACTTATGCCATCCAGGCGGGACGCGAACTCCGCGTTATCGTAGGTGCAGATAAGATTGACGATAAGCAAACAGAAAGCCTGTCGGGTGAAATTGCGAAGAAGATACAGGACGAAATGACTTATCCGGGACAGGTGAAGATTACCGTAATCCGTGAAACACGTGCGGTTAGCTTTGCTAAATAAAAAAACGAATAAAGAAGAATATCAAGATAAGGGCGAAGCAATTCGCCCTTTTTTAATAACGTTTTCCTGCTATGAGAAAGTATAAATTCGAGATATGTACCAACTCGGTAGAGAGTTGCCTGGCTGCACAGCAAGGTGGGGCAGATCGTGTAGAACTGTGTGCCGGCATACCGGAAGGAGGAACAACGCCTTCGCATGGTGAAATTGTTGTTGCACGGGAATTGTTACATATCAAACTCCATGTAATAATCCGCCCCCGGGGAGGTGATTTTCTCTATTCATCCTTAGAGATAAAAACGATGTTAAGGGATATAGAAATAGCAAAGAAAGCAGGTGCAGACGGTGTTGTATTGGGCTGTCTGACACCAGACGGAGAAGTTGACATGCCTCTAATGAAGGAGTTGGTAGCAGCTGCTGACGGGTTATCGGTTACCTTTCACCGGGCTTTCGATGTATGCCGTAATCCACAGAAGGCATTGGAAGAGATTATAGAATCAGGCTGTAACCGCATACTGACTTCCGGACAACAAGCAACCGCAGAAGCCGGGATTCCTTTATTAAAAGAACTCCAGAGACAAGCTGCCGGACGGATCATCCTACTTGCCGGCTGTGGTGTAAACGAAAAAAACATAGCACGTATTGCCTCAGAAACAGGAATTGAAGAATTCCACTTCTCTGCACGGGAAACAGTGATAAGTGACATGCAATACCGAAATCCTGCCGTTTCAATGGGAGGAACAGTACAAATTGACGAATACACCAAACAGATAACTACGGCAGAAAGGGTGGAAAAGACGATAAAAGCAGTGATTAGTGATTAGTGATAAGCGATTAGTACCATGCGGCAATACGATGGCGCAGTTTACTTATCACTACTCGCTTATCACTAATCACTAACTACTACTCACTTATCACTAATCACTTATCACTTATCACTAATCACTTATCACTAATCACTTATCACTAATCCCCCCCATCTTACAAGTATGGTATAATCGTTATATAGATACCAGTTATGATAGCAGAGGTGATGACGCCGGAGATATTGGCTCCTAAAGCATCACCAAGAATAAAAGAGTTAGGATTGTCTTTACTTACTATCTTCTGTGCTACTTTTGCAGTTGTCGGCACACAGCTAACAGCAGCAATACCAATCACCGGATTATAATTGCCCTTTTTGATAAAGTACATAACATACCCTCCCAAGATGCCTCCTATACCAGAGAAAAGCAGGGCGATAACACCTAAAACCAGTAATTTCAGGATTTTTGGATCAAGTAGCAAATGGGCATCACAAAGTACACCCAGTAACAATCCAAGCATAAAAGTAGAACCATACAGTAACGGGCCACTCACAAAGTCATAAATATGCTTCATCCCGGACTCACGCACAGCCACACCTATAAATAAAGAGAAAAACAAAGGTGATGCTACCGGAAATAAGAAGCACAACACTGCGCACAGAATAGCAGAGAAAGCCAGTTTTACTTTTGCATCGTAATTTTTAGGGGCTTTCTTTGTAGTCATCTTAATAGCACGCAGACGTTTGGGAACCATTAGTTTTACTAAATAAGGATATCCACCATACGTCAACCCCAAATAGAGATATGCTACTACTGTGATAGGAACAAACAGATGCTTTGCCAGTGCCAGTGAAGTAAAGAGCACCATTGGTCCGTCTGCTCCGCCAACCATAGCCACCGAAGCACTCTCCTTAAGTGTCAATCCCAAAGCAGAAGCAATAGGAACGGTTAAAAAAGTACCCAGTTCGGCACACAATGCCAAAAATATACTTGCAAATGGTTTCTGGAGCAGAAAACCTACATCAAGCAACGTACCGATACCCATAAACACAAAACAGGCTATCAATCCATTACTGAAAGTCAATGTATAAACCGGTTGTAAGAAATCAATCTGCATGGTATTCATCAACTCATCTGTATCAGAAAGCATCGGATCGAGAAATAAGTTTCCCAATGTACCGTCCGGCATTATCAGCGTACCACAGTTGATGGCTATCATTCCCAATCCCATCGGTATCATTACCATCGGTTCCAGCACACCTTTCCAGCCCAGATAAATAAGCAGAAACCCTAAAGCGACAAGAAACACACGGGCACTTGCGAGCAGCCAGCCACTCTCCATCATTGTTCCCACTCCCTGGAACAAGCTCATAAAGTCTATATTTTCCATGATATGATAAGTTTATTATTTGGTATTGGTAGATGATTTCTTACTGTTATCTTTATGCTGTTGGAGCATTTCTTCTCGTTTTTCAAGATAAACGATGTGGGTATCTTCAGGGTAATAATACTCCAACAGATTATCATCGGATGTACCCGGACTTACCCCATGATAATATCCGTGGTAACGAATGATATCCCGATTAATACCACGACTGTAATCTTCCCGTTTATCGCCCGAACCATCCTGTTCAGCTATGGCATTATGCCATAACAAACGTTCCACATTCTGACGTACTTTCTTTAAACGCCGTAATCGTTGAAGTTCTACCTGATGAGAACTATAGAAATCGAGTGAATCGGCTGCACTTGCAATAAGTTTTATCACTGCAGCTACGAAAAAGCCTATGACGAACGTAAGTCCCATCATGGCAAAAGTGGCTAATAATAATTTTAACATAGCAATATATTTTAAGTTATTAGTTCGTTTCAAAGTAAAGAAGAGGCGCCCAATGGTAAACTATTATTTAGACACACATGAAATTCTTTTAATTCCATTGGGCTTTCCTCATTCATCCATATAAGGCCAATCGGCTGATGCATCTGCCTGAATCACTTCGGTTACATCTTGTCCTTATATGATGCTTATCCCGTTATCACAACGAAACTACAATATCTTTTCCCCGGATATCAATTAATACTCGGGAGGTATATCCATTTTTTATCTATGGACATACTCCTATTTTCTTTAGATTGACAGTTATATTCTCGTAAGAATGAAAAAGAAGGCAGTACACACCCGACAGAAAGCTGAGAAAGTATAAAAATTACTTACTCTGCAAATAGATGGAATAGTGAATTGGCTAAATAAGAATATGAGCTAACGTATAGATATAGTATCCACACGAATACTTCATGCAACTGGTACTGCAAGGTAAATTTCTGTACTTGCTCTCGGGTAACTGAACACTGAGTGCACTAAGAATCTGTATAACAGTAGTTGGCTTATTAAATTTCAGTAGCTTAAACGGTGCCACATTCCTTGAACCGGAGAGGCTGGAAAGAATCCCGTCACAAACCTTATAATCAGATGATTCATCATGAAATACAGAATGCGTATCTCTGACACAATCATTATCTGTCCTGGAAGATAGAATACAAGCAGACTTTACAGATTGAGGGGTATCACCTACCCGGACTTCAATTTCATTCTGAAGCCCGGATAATTCTTGTCCGGGAGCCATATTCAGTCCCAATACAAAAAATACACCTATCAATATGTAAAATGCATACTTTATCATAATCGCTGCAAACGTAATAATTATTTTTAATGAAAACACACTCTACACAAATAATTAACTATTATTGCAACTTGTCTTCCCTATAAACCATGCACTACCTTCATCAATTGTTCTCCCAATCCAATAGTATATCCCTGAGAGACAAAGACTACCCTATTAAATGTATCAGCGATGATAAATATCGGCAATGTTTCGGAATTCGACAATTTCATAGATTCCGCAATTTGCTTTTGAATGCTTCCGTTCACATCCACCCCATAAAGAATAGTAGAAGGTAATCCTGGGAATTCTGCCGGATGGAACTTTTTATGCTGTTCTTCATCGGGGAAAAGAAATACCATTTTACGTCCCCACTTCTCAAAATCGCTACCCAATGCAGCAATATCTTTCAGAGCATGATTGGTAGGCTCCTGCCCTGCGCCCAGTATACCCACAACAAAGTAACCACGTCCACAAGCTTGCAAGATACTTTGCACATCACTACCCTCTACCGGACGATACATAGACTCAGAATTAAAATTACCGATAACCTGCACCTGAGTTTCACTTTGCCGCATTGTCAAAGCAGTCGTTGTCACCTGGTCTTTCTCTACATTGAAGAAAGAGAGATTAGCAAGTACAGAACCATTGGCAAGGCGGGTCCCTGTGGTAAGCATATAATAACCGGCATCCAGTCGTGTACCATTCTTCAACAGATTTTCCCAGGAAGTAGTACCTTCATCATAGTTCAACAGATGAAAAGTACCCTCTTTAAAACGTGACAGTGTAAAATGAGAGTAATACTTGGGATTATCGAGTGACCGGATAGGCTGATAAATGGCTTTTACAACACCTGAAGGTGCCAGGGTCTGTTCGGCCACCTCAAAATCCACATCGAAGGTTTCTCCATTCTTCAATCTGTTATTAGCAAAATCTTTATATTGTATTTTTCCTGTCACCTCGTCTATCCAGGCAGGAATACCTAAAGCACGTGCCAGCGCTACAAAGAAAATATCCCGTGATTTTTCATCAGCTACCGATGCTTTCCATACACCTGCAGGCGACATAGGAATACGTTGTGAATTCAACTCATTATTAATAGCAATATTCTTTTTGCACCAAGCTACCAATGCCTGCGGATTTTTTCGATAGTGTTCCACCTCATTAGCTGAAACTGCTTTCTGGAAAAACTCTTTATAAGGAGTCAGCATTTCATTTGCTATCCGCGGATTGAAAATAGAGGAATAATAATATTCTCCGCAATACCCGGCAACGGAATGGCGGAAATGATCTTCCAACACTTCCGGTGTTACATCGCGCAAATCCTTATCTGAAACCAACCTGAGCAAACTAAGTGCAAGCTCTGCATTCTTCTCTTTGGCAGCAACCGAAAGAAAATCGGTCAATGTCTGATGATTTCCTCTCGAAGCAACCAACAGACGAGATACAGACTCAGCATCCATAGCATACTTACGAGCAAATGCCACTCCTTGTTCTTCTGTGACAAAGGTAGCCACATATGCATTACGAATAGAATCTTCCTGTGCCATACGACGATTGTTTTCTGCCCGCTGTTCCGGAGTTACTTCAGGCAAATCCGTACCTTCGGCAGGAGGAACAATATCCAGTGTCAGTGAATACGTCTCACCCGGTTTCTTATCAAGGACAAGTATCAGTTCATTCTCTTTTCCAAAAGATAGTTTACCGAATCCGAAATTATCTCCTTTTGAAGCCCACACCAACATATCTCCTTTACCGGCTGTCAATGAAACCCGACCGGCGTCATCTGTACGTTTAGTAGCTACTGAGTAGAACTCGGCATAATTGTATACCTTAAACTCCACTTTAGCCTCCGATACAGGATTACCACCGGCGTCTATCACCGTAACAACTGCTTTTGCCGTAGGAGCATAGTTCTCAATAACATTAATTTCAGTATAGTTGGGTGTTTCATACATGATTTCTTCTGCTCCTTTATAACGTCCAAATACTTTTGTATGCATCAGCATCCCCCGGCTGGCTGGTGCGTTAAACCATCCCAAATTCAAGACAGGCTCCGGTTCGCAAGCTCCGAAAAAATACCATTTACCATCTGCCCAAGCCTCTACCCAGGCATGATTATCATCTGTGTGTGCCCAACGCGGAGTATATACCTGCCGGGCAGGAATCCCCACCGCCCGAAGTGCAGCTACGGTAAAGGTAGACTCCTCACCACAACGTCCGTAAGCCGTCTTGACAGAAGCTAACGGTGAACTGGTACGGGCATCACTCGGACGATAAACCACTTTCTCATGGCACCAGTGATTTACTTCAAGAATAGCATCCTGCATCGAAAGTTTTTTAATGCGTTCTTTCAGCTCACCATAAAACACACTACGGGAATTATCCAGATTTTCATTATTCACCCGGACAGGAAGTACGAAATGACGAAAAACATCTTCTGGGATCTTCTTTCCCCAGGGCATCTCTTGCCGGGCCTGCTCAGACAAACGGATATTTTCCAGATAATAGTCTCCCGAATAGTCAGTGATATCTCCTATAGGCATATAAGCATACAAAAACATCAACGCTTCCCGTTCTGCAATAGTCAACGTAGAATCATTAAAGATAGCAAACAAATCACCCAAAGGAAGTTGTAATTGTTTTATTCCGAAATCAGCTTTCACCTGGTTACGATATGCTTCCTCCTTCAGGAAATGAGTCTCACCACAGGATAATAAGAAAACAGCCAACAAAAGGCACGAGAAAAAGTGAATCGATGTTTTCATTTTATTTCTATATTATATAATAAGGCACAATCAAAATCCGCTCAACTGGAATAGTATCATAGAATACAAAGTTATGTAATATATTTGTAATATCCACTTGTCATTTCGGTCTCTTTTAAGAAAAAAGAGGGTGAAAAGCATATTTTTTATGTTGCACAACATGTTTTCCGTGAACTTTTCGTATCTTTGCAGTGTTAATAGAGAAAACAAGATGTAAAACCGCTCTTCAAAACGTGGAGGGCAAAAAAAGATGAAGATTATGAAAAAGAATGCAAATGAAAAAATTATGATGTTGCAGTATCGTATTAAACGTTATCATGCAATGGGAAACGGAACAATGTGCCAGACTTTGAATGGCCAACTTCAAAAACTGCTTTCAAAGCAGATTGCCATGTAAACACACCACTATATTATATGTAACAAAAGCGAAGAGTCAAATTGGTTCTCCGCTTTCTTTTTATCTATACAATTCATTTACCTGAAATTCATCGGTTAATTCCAGGCTATAATCAAAATTATCTCCTAAATCTATGTCTATATTGAAATAAAAGAGAGGGTGTGTCAATAAAGTAAATTAACCATCATTAAAGCGCAGATTAACGCTAATTTACACAAAGATTAAATTAAATCCGCGGTCATTTGTGTTAATCTGCGTTTCTAAAGTTACATATTGATAGCTTTCTCAGACTTTTGACACACCTTCTCTTTAAATAAAAATTAGAAATTAACCTTACGCTTCTTTACTTCTTCCACTAGTTTCGCAAAAGATTTATCCTTTCTACGTTTTTCATGTTCCGAAGCGGAGAAATGCCAAGCTTCCCGTCGAAGTTTCAAATAACTCTCATAAATTTTATGGTCTAATACACCACGGTTTACTGCTTCTAAAACGGCACATCCTGGTTCATTTATATGTCTGCAATCTCTGAAGCGACACATATTCGCATAATCAGAGATTTCCAAAGCTTCTATAAGTGAATCGGAATTATCAATAGCTAAACCAAATTCCCGGATTCCCGGAGTATCGATTAAAACTCCAGATTCGTCCATTAGCACCATTTCCCGCCGGGTTGAAGTATGCCTTCCTTTTCCCGTGGCCAAACTTACACCAGACGTAAGCAATACCGTTTTTCCGTATAATGCATTAACCAATGAACTTTTTCCGACACCTGAGGAACCGACAAATACAACCGTTTCACCTTTTGATATCGATTCCCGTAATTGTAGAATAGTCTGAGATTGGTAGATACTGGTAAAAAATACCGGTATCTGACGAACAATATGTTTCATTTGCTCATCAACTTTCCGCTTATCAAAATCACAATCTGCTTTATTAAGTACCAATACAGAATTAATATTTTCTTCCAATAGTTGAACCATAAAGCGTTCGATTCTGCGAACATTGAAATTATTATCAAGACTTTGCACGATAAACGCTTTATCAATATATGAAGCAATAGCTTGCTTATCCGCAACTGTTCCACTTTTCCTGCGATACAATGTCCGTTCACGAGGTAACATATCAACTATAATCCCTTTATTATCATCGAACGGTTGAAATATTATCCAATCGCCAGTACAAGGTAATTCAAAATCCGATTTTCCATACATCATATTTCCTGTGAGTTCACACTGAAATAGTCCATTCTCAGAAATAACTTCATAACAGGTACGGTGTACAATGGATATTCGTCCATGAGTAAAAGTGCTATATGTTGATTTTTGTTTCAATTGGTTTAATCTACTATTCCAACCATAATTATTTAAATTAATCATTGTCTTATCTTTTTAGCGATGAAAAATACATAACCATAGAATTCTTTATACTTACGGTACAGTTCTTCTTCAACAGATTGAAGTGCACTAAATTCTTCGGCTGTTTCATTTCCTGCATATTTATTAAGAAAAATCTCCTGGGCTGCAATTTTCAGAGCAAAGTAATGTTCTGTCCAGCAATTTTCCGGCAGAATAAATGTAGCAACAGGAAGATATCCCGCTTTACATATTTTGGCTATTTGGTGAGGAATTGTATCTATCTCAGGATATGCATCCATCCAGAATTTATTGATTTCCGCTGGGCGCTCATCTGTAAACCACGAACTTTCAGAAATAGCAATATACCCTCCTGTTTTCAAATACTTGCGCCACTCATTCAGTCCACGCTCAAAGCCAATATTATATATGGCTCCTTCCGACCAAATCATATCTAATTCTTCATTTTGAAAAGGAAGATTATCCATTGAACCCACAATACCTTTTACCCTGTCTTGCAAACCCAACTGCCTTGCATTACGATTGAAAATCTCAATAAAATTAGGAAGAAAATCAAGCCCGATAATCTTCCCCGGAACATTTTGAGCCAATACCATTGTCTGACCACCTGTTCCACAACCAATATCGGCAATAAGAGATTTATCATTGAGGTTATCCGTAAAACCCAATGCTTTCAGTGTTACTTCAGGACTTCCAGGTCCTTGTCGTTCCATATTGGAAAAAAAATCACAGATTAAATTAAGTTCGAAATCGTGAATTGTTTTATTTTCGTTACTCATTATCTTAATATATTTTACGTACACGGAAAGCATAACAATGCCTTCATCATTGTACGTAGATTAAACATGAATTATAATAATAGAAAACCACTCTCGAAAAGGGTTATCCGAGAGCAAACGAAAGGACAATCTGTATCAGAAATACAGATTGTTTATAAAACCAAATCCGATTTAAAAGTCATTGTCATGCTGCAAAGATATATAATATTCTGTTTTACAGCAAATTTATTACCTATAAAATGTATTATCATCACATTATATATCTACTTTGTAATCCTTATCCCCAGTCACTAAATTCAAAACTAAGTTGTTCCCACACTCCGTGTTGCTCTTCCATTTCATCTTTCGGATTGGAAACAGAAAGTCCTATCAACCGAATAGGGTGATGTTCATAATCCACCTCTTTTAATAACTGTTTTGCTAAGGGAAGAATCTTATCCAAATTCATCAGTTCATTAACCTGGGTGATACTACGCGTTATCTGACTAAAATCATGAAACTTAATCTTTAACGTCAGTGTATTTCCTCTAAATTCCTTTCGATGTAATCTCTCTACCAGCTCCACTGCCACATGATACAGTTCAATAATAACTGAAGAGTGTAAAGAGATATCTTTCTCTAATGTTCGTTCGCAACCAATAGATTTACGGATGCGAATAGCTTCTACCGGGCGAAGATCTACTCCACGGGCAAAATCATAATACAATGTACCAACCTTACCAAACTGCCGGATAAGCATTTCCACCGAACATGTGCGTAACTGTAATCCATTATGAATACCCAAAGAATGCATTTTTTTAGCGGTCACTGGCCCTACTCCCCAAAATGATTCAATAGGCAGAGTAGCTATAAAATCCATTGCCTGATCCGGATGAATGGTACACAAGCCGTCGGGTTTACGATAGTCCGAAGCAATCTTTGCCAAAAATTTATTGTAAGACACGCCGGCGGAAGCTACCAGGTTCAATTCTTCCCGAATACGTTTTTTAATTTCACAAGCTATATCTACAGCAAGCCGGATTCCTTGTTTGTTCTCCGTCACATCCAGGAAAGCCTCATCCAGTGAAAGTGGTTCAATGATATCCGTATAATCATGAAATATTTCATGTATCTGACGTGATACGGATTTATACACTTCCATTCGTCCGGGAACAAAGATCAATTGTGGACACAAACGCTTGGCTTTTTGCGATGCCATGGCCGAACGTACCCCATAACGACGAGCCTCATAGCTGGCAGCCGCCACTACACCCCGTTCTTCCGAATGCCCTACAGCAAGCGGTTTGCCACGCAGTTCCGGATTATCCCGCTGCTCTACGGAAGCATAAAATGCGTCCATGTCAATATGAATTATTTTTCGCTCCACAATCTTTTGTTTCGAGGATCAAATATAAGAAAATCCGCATATATCCTAATAGGATTTACACGGATTTTCATTTCACTAACCTCCGGTTATAAACTATTCACAAACTTTTTGGGCGATTCCCCGTAATACTTCTTAAAAACCTCCCGGAAGTATTTCGGATCACTAAAACCTGTAAGATCTGCTACCTCGGCTACCGTATATTTTTTACTCATCAATAGAATCAACGCTTTATTCAGCTTCACCGTACGAATGTAGTCGGCCGGTGCCTGATGAGTGATCGATTTGATCCTGGTATAAAAACCGGACCGGCTCATATTCATTTCAGCACTAAGCATATCCACATTAAAATCGGGATTGGAAAGATTCTCCTCCACGAGCCTCCGTACTTTATCAAGAAAATTTTGTTCATCTCCGGAGAAAGCATCTTCAAGATCGGATTTAGACTCATCTTTACCACCAAGTACCAATGTTATATATCTTTTTCTTATAATCCGGCGATTAAATATTAAGTTGTTTATCTCTACCCGCAGGCGAGATATATCGAGAGGCAACGCCAAACAACAATCTGCCACTCTTTGAGAATCATCTCCCACATTCACAGGATCTTTGAATAGAATAACAGGAATATGAGCAGTTTTCACATCAGATTTTATTTGAAGACAAAGTTTTTCTCCCGAAATCATATCAAAAGCCTCAGCCAAAAGTACAACCTCCGGTCGTTCTTTACGTATTACATCACAGATAGACTCTGCTTTAGATACCGTATAAACATTGTATTCTTCTGATAACACCTGTATTAAGAATGAACTGAATTCTCGATTTTCTTCCACCAACAGGATAGAATGCTTCTCTCGATTTTCTCTTTCTGAAAACTTCCCGTAAACGGTGTCTCTCAACAAAAAAGCCTCCTCATCCGGATGTTTTTTATAAGTAGAAAATGAAGTTCTGAATAATGAAGTAACTGACAATGAATCCTGCACACTTGAGAATTTTCTGAAAACGATAGGGAAAGTAAGAATGACAGATGCTTTTTTATTTTTGTTTGAACAGAAAAGATTTTTTCCTTTATGTAATTGTATTAATCTACGGATTAGCAACCAACTTATTACGCCAAATGAGTAAGTTTCCTTCCCTTTTTTGTGATATAGCATTTTTTTTTAACACAGTCATTATCTGTAAATTCTAATTTAATTTTCCAGTTTCGCAAAGTATATACAGTAACTATTTCGATACTTTCTCCCTCATTCATACAATCAACTATCATTTCTAATAGCCCCTGTAATATGGCCGTCATCTTTTCTTTATCAATCCAAACATGTGCAAAACCGGGGGTTCCTTCCCAATGCAATTTTATTTTTTTCTGCTTTACAGAAGAAGATATGGATTCTATTGTTTCACCCAAGTAAGTATTCAACTCTGTTTCGAGTAAAGAGAGCCGTCGGGGATGAGAAGTTATACGCCCAACAGTAACTAAATTAGTAAACATACTATCAATACCTTTGATCTGTTGCAAAATATTTTTAAGAGTATCCGAAGAATACTGCCGACATAGATTTTCCAATGGATTTTTAATCAATGTCAATGGCATACACACATCACGGGCGGCACTAACAAAGACTTTCACTGTTTCCCTGGATAAGTTTCTCTGTCTCCATACCAACCAAAGATAAACAAACAGAAATCCCAATAACACGATCAATATGCCATAGCATAAAAAAGCCCCTCTCGTTTGCCACAAGGGGGGATGTATGATGACCCGCATATTTCTTTGTGAAATCGGATTACCATTCTGCGCGGATACTGCCCGCACAGACACCAGATGTTCTCCCGGAGTAAGATTGGAAAAAGAAATAAGATTTTTTCGGGTAGGTGGAGTCCACTTCCGGTTATTTAATTTCCATGAATACAGAATCAATTCAGACGCATCATAATTTATAGTAGCAGCTGTAAATGAGAATGTATTTTGATCATAACCCAAATTCAACACTTTCGTATAATTCAGAGCATGGTTTAGGGGAGTATTCTTCGTGGTAGTAGTAATCAGCTGATGTAAAATACTAAAATTATCCAAATACAGATATGGATGAATACCATTCAACGAAAATGATGCCTGTTTATCAAACCGGAATGCTCCCATAGAGGTGCCCAACATTAAAATTCCGTCCCTCAAAGAACTTCCGGAAGTAAGATTGTCAATTCCTCCCAATAATAAATGAAATTCCTTATTCGCCGGATTAAAATTATAAAGTTCTTTTCCGGTTCCTATCAACATACAATCTCCATCCGGTACAATCAAAGAAATGTCACGAATGTATTCACTGGCATAAATTTCAGTCTGATCCTCTTCCTGATTTATAATTAATAACCCCTTCCCCCCTGTACCAACATAAAGCTTTCCATATTCATCCTGATAGAGTGAACGGATAAAAGGTTGTGAAGACACAGGCAAGTTAATCCTTTTCCATTCCTGAGTTTTCCCATTTAGTAAATATAACCCACAGTCAGTACCTATCCATACATAAGTATCGTCTTTTGGAAAAACTACATTGGCAGATATTGCATCAGCAAATTTATCCCCTATTTCCATTTCATCTTTACGAATCAGAAATAATCCATGCATATAGTTGGCCACACAAATATCTCCCGAAGGCAATTCACAAAGAGAGGTGTATAACTTACAAGGTAAGTTTGATGTCAGCTCCTGCCACTGATGAGTCTCAGGAGAATAACAACAAACTCCCTTATCGGTAGCAAACCAAATATGCCCTTCCGAATCCCTCAGCACAGCATTTACCCTGTCATTAAGTAGCGATTGATTATTTCCTTCAATGTGCCTGAACCATTTATATCTTTCCTGACCAGGTGGCGTATACATCGTTATTCCATCCGGAAAATCAGCAACCCATAGGCGTTGGTATTCATCCACATACAAATCGGCAATTCGATTACTGCGGATACCCATTTCTTTTCCAATATCAGTATCGAGAAAAGGAGTGATCTGATAATTCTCCATATTCATTTGAAAAACTCCTACTCCATCGGTAGCAATCAGAAGATTATCCTCTCCCAATAACTTCAGGTTATTTACCCGAAGATCCTTCCAGCTTTTATGAGAACAGAGTAGTTCATTATTATCGCAATCAAAAATATTTATCCCTTGCGACCGGTCAACAATGACAAGATTATGCCACTTGGGAGAGTAAAACAGATTATATATCTGCTTACAGTGTCCTCCCGACAGTTCCTGAGAAATATCTGTAATACTCTCATCCAACAAAGAAAAAGAAAAAACACCCCGATCAGAGCTGAGATAATACTGACTATTCCCCACAGGCAATATTCCTGTTATATACCCAAAAGGGTGCTGTATCCGACGTACGGCCTTGGTAGGTAAATAGCAGACATACAATTCATCTTTGCTACAAAACCAAAAATTATCCAAACTATCAAGAGTTAGAAACATAAACGTTCCTTCCATATGCTTTCGAAAGTCAGAATAACCTTCAAAACGGTCACAGCTCCTGTTATAGGATAACAAATAACCATCTCGCGTAAGCACCCACAATTCTTTTTTACTATCAGTAAAAAGTTCGCTATTAACTGAATAAAAGTCAATCGAGTCGTTATCAGCCTGTAAATCATAGTGTTTCAAAGAAGTGCCATCATAGCGATTTATCCCGTTATAAGTCAAAAACCACATGTATCCGCACACGTCTTGCTGAATTCGGAAAATAGACCGGTTATCTGTTTCTCCATTTCCTGATACGTGTTTACAGATGCCGGCATTACACACTAAGCCATACATCATTATAACAATAAATAATGCATATTTCATTTTTTATAAAATTTAAATTGAAAGAAAGTAGTTTGTAAAAATCAGAAACTATTCAGCAGACTTTAAAAAGAAGTAATGCTGCCCTATTCACAGCGTGAGTAGGTGATCTTATTTTACGTGCTCCTTCACGATTCAAATCCTGCCCCTTCATGGTATAGGAATTAAACAAACGAAATACTATTTATATTCTTATATCAATCTTATTGATCAGACATTGAGTATAATGGAGATGAGGGAAACGCACAAAATCAATCCGACTGATATAACAACGAATTATACATTCAAATTGTTTAGCAGACTCCGCTAATATTGAAAAATAGAAAGGAAAAGAGTAATTATACAAACTAAAAGAACAATATAAAGATCAAGAAAAGAGAAAATGATGCATAGAAGAGTGAAGCATTCACGACAAGAAAACAGATATAAAAATAAAAAAAGTTCTCCCATACCTTTGAATCTCAAAAAAATGAGTAATTTTGCATGCCATAAAAATAAAAATTCTTATGGCAATCTACGTAGAAGAAGTTTCCAGAACTTTTGGTGAATACTTACTTATTCCCGGTCTTACTACCAAGCAGTGTGTCCCCTCTAATGTTTCATTGAGAACACCGTTGGTAAAACACAATGTGGGTGCACAATCGGCAATCGAATTGAATATCCCTTTTGTTTCAGCAATCATGCAATCTGTATCCGGCCCTGAACTGGCTATTGAATTGGCACGTAACGGAGGCCTTTCTTTTATCTTTGGTTCACAACCCATTGCCAGCCAGGCAGAGATGGTGCGAAAAGTGAAAAAGTTTAAGGCTGGTTTTGTCACAAGCGATTCAAACCTGACACCGGAACATACGTTGGACGATGTACTCCGCCTGCTTGCACAAACAGGGCATTCTACTATTGGTATTACAGACGATGGTACCCCGAATGGCAAACTATTAGGACTCGTTACCAGCCGTGACTATCGCATATCAAGAGATGCACGCGACAAAAAGATCAAAGATTTCATGACTCCTTTTGAAAAACTGATTGTAGGTGAAGTAGGGCTTACACTAAGTGAAGCCAATCAGATAATCTGGGATCATAAACTCAACACCCTTCCTATCATTGATAAAGAACAACATCTGGCTTATTTCGTCTTCCGTAAAGACTATGACAGCCATAAAGAGAATCCCAATGAAGTATCCAGCCCGGATAAGAAACTATTGGTAGGCGCCGGAATCAATACCCGTGACTATATGGAACGTGTTCCTGCTCTGATAGAAGCCGGTGTAGATGTACTTTGTATTGACTCTTCAGATGGTTACTCGGAATGGCAGTATGAAACACTGAAATGGATCAAAACAAAATATGGTAACAAGGTACTGGTTGGTGCCGGTAATGTTGTTGATAAAGAAGGGTTCCGTTACCTGGTAGAAGCCGGAGCCGATTTCATAAAAGTAGGCATTGGCGGAGGTTCTATCTGTATCACCCGCGAACAGAAAGGTATTGGACGTGGACAGGCAACCGCTTTGCAGGATGTAGCCAAAGCACGTGACGAATACAAAGCTCAAACGGGTATCTATGTACCTATTTGCAGTGATGGTGGCCTGGTACAGGACTATCATATGGTGCTTGCTTTGGCTATGGGAGCTGACTTCCTGATGATGGGACGTTATTTTGCCCGTTTTGACGAATCTCCTACTAAAAAGTTATGTATCAAAAACAGTTATGTAAAAGAATACTGGGGTGAAGGTTCCAATCGTGCACAAAACTGGCAACGGTATGATATGGGTGGAACAGAGTCATTGAAGTTCGAAGAGGGTGTAGACAGTTACGTACCTTATGCAGGCAAGATGAAAGACAACCTTGCTGTAACTCTGGGTAAAATCAGAGCTACCATGTGTAGTTGTGGTGCTGTCAATATCCCGGAATTGCAACAAAATGCCAAGATCACCATGGTTTCATCAACAAGCATTACCGAAGGTGGCGCACATGATGTGATTCTGAAAGAGAAAGGATAATAATTATCATCTATCATATACACAAAAAAGGTTCATTCAACAAACACTCATTTTGCTAATAGTGTTAATGTGTTTTTTAACACTTTGGATTTACCTTACAAGAGTGTACATTTTAGTTTATCAAGAGTGTACAATATAGTATGGCAAGAGTGTACAATTAACACTCACATAGGTGTACACTCTTGTATATCTTAAAACAGGGTATATATATTAGCTATAAATCAAGCGATTACACAAGAATAAATATTCATATACTATCTTACATCTCTTTTTTAATAAATCTTGTACTTACTTTTTTGATAACCACATATTTGTTGGATGAACATAAAAAAAGAAACCACCCTTAAAAGAGTGGTTTCTTTTTTTGTGTGGAGCTGGAGGGAGTCGAACCCTCGTCCAAACGAGGAAATCATAAGCTTTCTACATGCTTATCTTTGCCTAAATTTTCGTGCAGGAACAGAACCAAAGCCATCAATTCCTGCCTTATCCTCTAAAGTTTCATCAAAAGTGCGAGGCCGCCTTTGACTATCCCCGATGTAACTGCACCACTGAACCGGAATGCTTCGGAGCAACAGCTTCCGAGTGATGTCTCGTCCTGGCACCTGGTGCCTGGATTAAGCTAATCTACTATGATTCGATTAAGCAGCAAGAGCGTAATTAGTTTCGCCAGATAAAATTTTGAGGACTGAGATTTAAGTGCCAATCAACGACGCACTGCATGCTTACTCACTATTTCTGCCCGCTGTCAAATCCAGTCAACCCCAGATATAGTTCTGCAAAGATAGAAAATCTTTCGTGACATTGTGTCATGTATTCACAAATATTATCAATCATTCTACACTACTTCCTAAAAGTAATAAACAAAAGTACCTCTCCGGATCATTTTTCTCCTGTTTTCGGACTATTTTACCCCTTCCTTATCATAAACATACACTATCTTTGACCCTCAGAATATTATTAATAAAACCACATACCATGAAAAGACTTATCATTGCGACTCTGCTCTTGGGAAGTACTCCGATACTTTCGGCACAAAAAACAATGAAGTTACCTGCCGTATATAAACCGGTAAAAACCGAAATGTATAAAAAAGGCTGGATAGATTTCAATAAAAACGGCATCAAAGATGTATACGAAGATCCCACTGCTCCCATCGATGCACGTATTGAAGACTTACTCAGTCAGATGAACCTGAACGAGAAAACCTGCCAAATGGTGACCCTCTATGGATACAAACGGGTACTGAAAGATGCATTACCCACTCCCGAATGGAAACAAATGTTGTGGAAAGATGGTATGGGAGCTATCGACGAGCATCTCAATGGATTCCAGCAATGGGGCTTACCCCCCTCGGATAATGAGAACGTATGGCCTGCTTCGCGTCATGCCTGGGCTTTAAATGAAGTACAACGTTTCTTTATCGAAGAAACCCGATTGGGTATTCCCGTAGATTTCACCAATGAGGGAATTCGTGGAGTAGAAAGTTACAAGGCAACCAATTTTCCTACCCAATTGGGATTAGGACATACCTGGAACCGTAAACTCATCCATCAGGTAGGACTCATCACCGGCCGGGAAGCACGCATGCTGGGATACACCAATGTATACGCTCCCATACTCGATGTAGGACGTGACCAGCGTTGGGGACGCTATGAAGAGGTATATGGAGAATCGCCCTATCTCGTAGCCGAACTGGGCATCGAAATGGTAAAAGGCATGCAACACAACTATCAGGTAGCTGCTACGGGAAAGCACTTTATCGCTTACAGCAACAACAAGGGTGCCCGTGAAGGCATGGCACGAGTAGATCCACAAATGTCTCCGCGCGAAGTAGAAATGATACACGTTTATCCCTTCAAACGGGTTATTCAGGAATCTGGATTGCTGGGTGTGATGAGTTCGTATAACGACTATGACGGGCTCCCTGTCCAAAGTAGCTACTACTGGCTGATGACGCGCTTGCGTGGACAAATGGGTTTCCGCGGATATGTAGTTTCCGACAGTGATGCAGTAGAATACCTCTATACAAAACACGGTACTGCCAAAGATATGAAAGAGGCCGTTCGCCAGAGCGTTGAAGCGGGACTGAACGTGCGTTGTACCTTCCGTTCACCAGATTCATACGTACTTCCTTTACGGGAACTGGTACAAGAAGGCGGACTAAGTGAAGAGATTATCAATGACCGTGTACGTGATATTCTACGGGTAAAATTTCTCGTCGGACTTTTTGATACTCCCTATCAGACAGATTTGAAAGGAGCAGATGAAGAAGTAGAGAAAGAAGAAAATGAAATCGTAGCTTTGCAGGCATCCCGCGAATCGATTGTACTACTAAAAAATGACAAGAACGCACTTCCATTGGATGTAGCTTCTATCAGGAAGATAGCTGTCTGTGGTCCCAATGCAGACGAAACAGCCTATGCACTGACTCATTACGGACCATTAGCAGTGGATGTGACTACCGTGCTCAGTGGTATCCGTCAGAAAGTAGACGGAAAAGCCGAGGTGCTCTACACCAAAGGTTGTGAATTGGTAGATGCCAACTGGCCGGAGTCGGAAATCATTGACTATCCGTTGACAAACGATGAACAGAACGAAATAGACAAAGCAGTGGCACAAGCCAAAGAGGCAGATGTAGCAGTAGTGGTACTGGGTGGCGGACAACGGACCTGCGGAGAAAATAAATCCCGCAGCAGTCTTGATCTTCCGGGACGTCAGCTTGACCTGCTGAAAGCAGTACAGGCTACAGGCAAACCAGTTGTACTGGTACTTATCAACGGACGTCCGCTCTCTGTAAACTGGGCAGATAAATTTGTACCTGCTATTATAGAAGCCTGGTATCCGGGATCGAAAGGAGGAACGGCAGTAGCCGACGTACTGTTTGGTGACTATAATCCGGGGGGGAAGCTTACAGTCACTTTTCCGAAAAGTGTAGGCCAGATCCCCTTTAACTTTCCCTGCAAACCTTCTTCCCAAATTGACGGTGGTAAGAATCCCGGTCCGAAAGGTAATATGTCGCGTGTGAATGGTGCCCTTTATCCATTTGGGCATGGGCTGAGTTATACTACATTTGAATATTCGGATATCAGTATTTCTCCCAAAGTTATTACTCCCAACCAAAAAGTGCAAGTGCGTTGTAAAATAACCAATACCGGAAAACGTGCCGGAGATGAAGTGGTGCAACTTTATGTACGCGATATCCTGAGTAGCGTCACTACCTACGAAAAAAATCTTGAAGGATTTGAACGTATTCATCTGCAACCGGGCGAAACGAAAGAAGTATCATTCACTCTCGACCGTAAAGCACTGGAACTTCTCAACGCCAAAAACGATTGGGTAGTAGAACCGGGAGACTTCAGCATCATGCTGGGTGCTTCTTCGGAAGATATCCGGTTAAGTGATATCTTGACTGTAAAAGAGTATGGTGCCATAGAGACAGGACAAACAAAAACAGCCAACCCTGTCAGTGCCAGCACTAACGGAGAAATGAAAAATAATGTACTTGATAATAATTTATCCACTGTCTGGGAAGGAAATAAAGGAGATTATATTACCTTTGCTCTTGAGAACGGAGCCAAAGTAGACGGAGTTTCCATAGCCTTCAGCCGCGCCAACGGACTACCAGCCGAATTTGAAATTCAACTCTCGGGTGGCGGAGGACAATTCCTTACCGTATACTCAGGCACTGTAAAAGAGTATAACAAACTGCTTCCTTTCCGTTTCAAAGGAACCACTGCAAGCGATCTGCGTATCGTACTGGGCAGCGACCGTGTGGGTATCTCAGAAGTGAAACTGGAACAGTTGAAAAAGAAATAAACTATGTTCAGATTGGTTATCGGCCTGTGTGCCGCCAGCATGCTGTCATCCGCCTGTACTACCCGCAATGCATCTCAACAACGGGCAGAACATGAATTGACTATGCTGGTGGGTACTTATACATCAGGTAGCAGTAAAGGCATTTATACATTTCGTTTCAATGAAGAGAGCGGCGTAGCAACTCCACTTAGTGAAATAGAAGTATCAAACCCCTCCTATCTCACTCTCTCACCCGACAATCGATTTGTATACGCTGTCAGCGAAGAAAACGATTCGACAGCTGCTATCAACGCTTTTGCCTTTGACAAGAAGAAGGGTACATTGACTCTTTTGAACAAACAAAGAACAAAAGGAGAAGATCCATGCTACGTAGCTACCGATGGGAAAAAAGTGCTTACCGCCAACTACAGCGGCGGCACAATGTCTGTTTTCCCTATCCGGTATGATGGTTCTCTAGAATCAGTTGATACGCTGTTTCAAGGTACGGCTTCAGGACCGGACCCGGACAGGCAGGCTACTCCACATATTCATTGTACGCTCTTCTCTCCGGATGGTAATTATATTTTTGCAACTGACTTCAGTGCCGATCGTATATTACGTTACGCGGTACATTCAAAAGAGGAGTTGCCACGACCTTTGGCCGAGACTGTAAACATTCAGCCCGGATCTGGTCCACGACACCTGATATTCAGTAAAGACGGAAAGTATGCTTATTTAATAAACGAGTTGTCCGGAAAAGTAATTGCTTTCACTTATTCGGACGGGAGGCTGAATGAAATACAAACAATTGTAGCGGATACCATACAGGCAAGAGGTAGTGCAGATATCCACCTGAGCCCGGACGGTAAGTATTTATATGCGAGCAACAGACTGAAAGAGGATGGAATTGCCATCTTTGAAGTGAATCCGGAAAAAGGCACACTGGCTAAAGTTGGTTATCAGCTAACAGGCCTTCATCCACGCCATTTTAATATAACTCCTAACGGAAAGTTCTTGTTGGTAGCCTGCCGGGATAGTAATATGATCCAGGTTTTCGAAAGAGACACAGTAAGCGGATTACTTAAAAATACCGGTAAGAATATAAAGATGAGCAAACCTGTATGTATTCAGTTTGCTGAGAATAAATAAACTAACAACGGTATATTGCCCTGTCATTAAAACGCAGATTAACACAGATTATCGCACTTAAAATCTAAGTTTTGCGATAATCTGTGTTAATCTGCGTTTTAGAAATTCCTTATTAATGATAAAACTGTCAGGCTTTCTTGACATACACTTCTATAAAAGAACAGCTCAAGATAGATATTCATTACTTTATTGCTATTGCTTTCACCGTTACTCCATTTCCTTTTTTTACACATTGAACGCACTCCTTACGTAAAGTACCTTCTTTCAAATTAAAAATGAGATCCGGATTAAAATGTTGTCCGTTAATTCGGGTTTCAAAATGCAAATGCTCTGTTGTAGCCCGTCCTGTACGTCCGGTCAAAGCCACTGGTTGCCCGGCTAATACCCTGTCTCCACTCTGCACCAGATTCTTCACATTATGACTATAAATGGTCTCAAGTCCGTTCGAATGGCGAATCACCACTACATTTCCATAAGCAGCATAAGGTTTTGACATTCGCACAACTCCGCTAAAAGCAGCACGTATCGTATCGCCGGCACACGTTTTTAAGTCCGCTCCACTATGTCCTCTCCGGGTTCCATACGGAGAAATAACCTTTGCACCAGGCAATGGAAAAGCGTATTCATTCTCTGTCAGAGTGTCTAAATGCAACAAGAGATTCTTATCCTTAGTAAACAATCCCGGTGTCGCTACCCGGATATGATTGATCTCCATACTTGAAAAGTGTGGTTTCTCGGGTAAATCTACATTATTTACCATAGAAAAAAGAGTGCATAATAGCCAAATCAATGTGTTTTCCATACTTTCGATAATTATTCAAAGAAAAATAGTTGCGCACTATCACAACCGGCATATTTTTTTAATAACTCCTGTATCATATCAGCTGCTTCAGCCAATCCGTCTACACCACTATATCCATTGACTATTGCAAGAATATGAGTCGTATCCAATCCCATCTTTGTTCGTTCATTATCACTGGTAGGCGTACCTATACCTCCTATTTCATCCCTGTATACGGGCAATCCTTCAATATTCAGCACACCTCTACCAATACCTTCAAAAGGTTCATCTGCCTTTCCGATTCCCAGTTCCAATGTTGCCCCTTTTATCTTATCGGCATCAAAACCACCAATGGAATAACCGGTACGAAGCGACACTAAATTAATCAAATCAACCAGTGTATCTATCTGATACAATGGAATACCACGCATTAAACGTCTGCGCAAAGCCTCAGCCGAAGGACGGTAACGTCCCGGATCTTTACCACAACGCTTATATGCCTCACGAGTAGCAGCAATAGCCGGCTGCAACTTAATATCTTCCATCCGTGTAGTCGAAGTCAACTCTTCAGTAAAAGCATTTATCTCCTCCCAAAGTCCTTCACAGTAAGCTGTGTTTTTGACCTCTGCATAGACTGCTACTCCCGCAAAACCGGGACATGCTTCTTTTATTTCTTTAGATACTGTTATCATAAAAAAGTTATAAGGTTATGAGGGTTATAAAGTTATAGGGTTATAGGGTTATAGGGTTATGGAGGAAATGGGGATTATAAAGTTAGGGTCATAAATTCATAGATAGGAGGACTATAAAAGCTAAAAACATAACTCTATAACCTTATCACTCTATAACCTACCACTTTATAACTTTCTCACTCTAACCTATCATGGCTCCGTCACTCTCTTCATTATTCCTGACAAAATACGTCCTGAGGCAATCCCCAGCCTTCGTGCCGAAAAAAATTCATCATGATGAATATAAGTACAAATACCCGATACTTCGATCTGGCAACCGGGAACACCAAAGTCAAGCAATTGCTGGCGGTTGGCCTCCCACAGATCGATATGATATTTTCCCGTCTCCGCCTTACGATAAGAGATACGTGACATATCAAAACCATTCAACCGAAAGGTATCATATACCTCATCACCGACTTCAAAGGATTCCAACGAAATGCCAGGACCGATACAGGCCACAACCTCCGAACCTTCCGTTCCATAAACCGTCCGCATCTGTTCCAGTGTATGACCAACGATAAAATTCACCGTCCCCCGCCATCCGGCATGAACGGCAGCTACCACCTGGTGCTGCCTGTCGTATAGCAATACAGGAACACAATCTGCCGTAGAGACGCAAATACAACAGCCTTCCTCACGAGTTATCAAGGCATCAATACCTTCCAGACGCGTACACCTATCTTCTTCAGAAAGAGTAAGAAAGGTTTCATCCACTACCAGACTCTTCGTTCCATGTGTTTGGTGGGGGATAATCAATTCACGAGGCTTCTCCGGCATTGCTTCAAACAAGATCTCCTGATTCCGGCGGACGCATACCCTCTCGTCACCGGCAAAAGGCGAGCAATTGAATGTAGCATATGTCCCCTCACTGCACCCGCCTATACGGGTGGTTACAAAATGAAAAATGTCGGAATACACATCCAATGATGCATATCCCAACATTCTTTTATCTTTTGTAAGTGAAATCATTTCTCTTCCCAATCCTCTTCTTCGTATTCATAATCCAGATCATCGTCATCATCGCCGTCCTCATACTCATATTCGAGATCTTCATCCTCTCCCATAGCTTTGAGTTCTTCCTGCAAGCGGCTTACATCCTTAGGACGATGTACAATAGCTTCTATCTTATTGCTTTCTTTATTCAACTCTTCCCACAGGATATCTTTCAATGCTGAAATTCCCAAACCGGAAACAGAAGAAATAAACAAATGCGGAATCCCCTGAGGCAACGTAGGTTCTATCTCATCCATCAACTCCTGATCGAGCATATCACTTTTTGTGATAGCGAGTACACGCTGCTTATCAAGCATTTCCGGATTAAAAGTACTCAGTTCATTCAGCAGTATTTCATATTCCTTACGGATATCATCACTATCTGCCGGAACCATGAACAACAAAAGAGAGTTGCGCTCAATATGACGCAGGAATCTCAATCCAAGTCCCTTACCTTCACTGGCACCTTCAATAATTCCGGGGATATCGGCCATCACGAACGATTTCCCGTCGCGATAAGAAACAATGCCTAAATTGGGTTCCAGTGTAGTAAACGGATAGTCGGCTATTTTGGGTTTAGCAGCAGAAACGGCAGACAATAGTGTAGACTTACCGGCATTTGGGAAACCCACTAACCCTACATCAGCCAAAAGTTTCAACTCCATAATTACCGTCATTTCCTGCATCGGCTCACCGGGTTGTGCAAAGCGTGGTGCCTGTCGGGTAGCTGTTCTGAAATGCCAGTTTCCTTGTCCACCACGTCCACCTTTCAACAAGATAACTTCCTGTCCATGTTCGGTCACATCACAGATATACTCTCCTGTTTCAGCATTGTATACTACTGTTCCACAAGGCACTTCAATTATTTTGTCTACACCGTCCTTACCAAAACTCTTGTTTTTACTGCCGGATTCTCCATGAGTAGCCATCGCATGACGGTCATACTTCAGATGGAGCAGCGTCCAGTAGTTACGGTTACCTCGCAAAATAACATGGCCTCCTCTTCCGCCATCGCCCCCATCAGGACCACCGTTAGGAACATATTTCTCGCGCCTCATGTGCGTAGAGCCTCTTCCGCCCTTACCTGAGCGACAGTATATCTTTACGTAATCAACAAAATTCGATTCAGCCATTTTTTTAGAAGTTAGAAGTTAGTAGTCGGGAGTTAGAATAATACATATAAATATTTATAGAATTTAGAATTAAATGGTTTTAGATAGTTCACGGCAATATGCATTTAGCATTTTTCCTATTACACTGGCTTGGGCATACAAATCATCCTTTACGGATGAAGAGATATAACCTAAGTCTTTGGATAATATTAAGAAATTCTTCGTTTCTTCCAGTGATCCTTGTGATATGTTATAGAAACGAAGTTTCTCACGATTACCAGTTCTTACAAAACCTTCTGCAATATTGGCAGTGATAGAAGCAGCTGCCCGCCGCAATTGATTCACCAGACCAAACATTTCCTCTTTAGGATATTGCTTTGTCATGATATATACTGTAATAACATATTGATGTGCTTTTTGCCATACAACCAGATCCTCAAAGGAATGCGCAGCCATTCTATCTACCAGCTACTAAATTCTGTCTACCAATTCAACCGCCTTACATATTTCCTCAAAGATACCATCCATTGAGCCAAGCCCATTGATGTGTTGGTATTTTCCTTCACCTTTATAGAATTCTTTCAGGGGTGAAGTCTGAGTATTATATACTACAAGACGTTTTTTGATTGTTTCTTCGTTGTCATCGGCACGTCCCGAATCCTTTCCGCGTTTGATAAGGCGAGTCATCAACTCATCTTCGGGAACATCCAGGTCAAGCATTACAGAAATATCCTGTCCACGTTCTTTCAACATTACTTTCAACGCTTCTGCTTGCGGAATAGTTCTTGGGAAACCATCAAAAATAACTCCCTTACTATCCTCAAAACTATCAAAAACGCTGGCCAGAATGTCTACCATCAGTGCATCGGGAATCAGTTGTCCCTGATCAATATAACTTTTAGCAGTCTTGCCCAACTCTGTACCATTCTTTATTTCTGAACGCAAAACATCTCCGGTAGAGATGTGATTAATACCATACTTTTCTACAATACGTTCACTCTGTGTTCCCTTTCCTGAACCGGGAGCACCGAAAATTACAATGTTCAACATCTTTTTTACCTATAAATTAGTTTGTATTTGAATTTAGTCTACCACAGTATAAATATCCGGATAGTTTCGTCCGAAACCATCATAATCGAGTCCGTAACCAACGATAAAGTCGTTCGGTATTTCCATTGCTACATATTCGATATTCAAATCCACTTTCAGTTTGTCGGGCTTCACCAACAGAGAAGCAATATGTATAGCCTCCGGATTTCGGGTACCCAATGTCTCGAGCAGACGCTGCATCGTAAAGCCTGTATCTACAATATCTTCTACGATAACCACCGTGCGGCCGGCAATGTCTTCGTTCAGACCAATCACTTCTTTGATAACTCCCGTTGAAGTGATTCCCTGATAAGAAGCCAGTTTCACGAAAGAAATTTCACAAGGGATAGTGATATGTTTCAACAGATCGGCGGTAAACATGAACGAACCGTTCAGCACACTGAGGAACAAAGGGTTCTTACCTGCCAAGTCCCGGTTAATTTCGTTCGCAACACGAATCACTTCTTTTTGAATATCCTGTTCTTTAATGGAAACAGTAAATAGTTTATCTTTTATCTGAATGGTGTCCATAACCGATTATTTAAAAAAGTTGGATGCAAAAATACAATTTTTATTCCACTCCATGCATCATCTTTTGCAATTTCTTCGAGAGAAGGAACAGAATAAGGGACGCAATACCCGACATAATGACGAACACCATAAAGAAGTCGTACATATTTGCAATCTGATATCCAAAGAGTGTTTTTACTTTACCTGCCTCGGGGTAAAGCCCGGCAAGTATCCCGGCAAATTTATTGGCAGTGGCAGTAGAAAGATACCAGATACCCATCATCAGGGAGGCAAACCGAATCGGAGTCAGTTTATTTACCATCGACAAACCAATGGGCGACAAAGCTATCTCACCCATTGTATGAATAAAATAAAGTCCTGTCAGCCAGATGATACTCACTTTCACACCCGGTTGGGCATCTTTCACTCCAAAGCAAATAAAGAGGTATCCCAAAGATAAAAGTAACAACCCAATAGCTTGCTTGGTAGGTGAAGAAGGCTCCATATTCCGTTTGTTGAGAAAAGCCCAGACACCCGGCATGATATAGGCAAGTATTACCACAAAAAACGGATTGAAAGACTGAAACCAGGAAGCCGGCATCTCCCAACCTAAGATATCACGATTTGTCTGATCGGCAGCAAAAAGAGTTAAGGAAGCACCAGCCTGTTCATAGGCAGCCCAAAAGAAGATGACGAAGAATGCTACAATGTAAATTACAAAAATACGGCTACGTTCGATCTTTGTTAATGAACCATCCAGTAAAATGGTGATAGGAAACACGATGCAAGCGGTAAATATACCGATACTGACCCATTCGTCGCCAAACCAGAGATAAAAGAGACTGCCCAACACCAGTGTAAGAACCATTAATAGAAGAATATTCCGCCTTTTCTGGCTCCGGCTCAGTTGCGGATGAACTATTTTCTCTTCAGTATCTGTCTTTTTCTCCTTCTTCGCATCCGGGATTATGCCTAACGGCTCACCGTCAGGAGATATCAGATACTTATTCTTCTGCGTTTCAAATAAAAGGATAGTAAATACAATCATACACGCAGCAATCAGAAATCCCCATTTAAAATCTTCCGGATTACCGGTGTCTCCAAAATAGCCACAAACCAAAGGAGCAATAAAGGAGCCCACATTCACTCCCATATAGAAAATGGTATAGCCTGTATCAAGGCGCTTATCTCCCGGTTTATAAAGTTGTCCTACCAATGACGATACAGTAGGTTTAAATGAACCATTTCCTAATATAAGAAAGGTCAGGCCACCATACATTAACCAATGTGACAGTTCCGCTTTATCGAGCATGGAGGCACTCAAGAACATCATTAACTGTCCTACCCCCATCATCACAGCACCCCAAAAAACAGAACGACGTATCCCCCAGTATTTATCGGCTATATATCCGCCAATCAACGGAGTCAAATATACTAATCCGGTATAGCTACCATAAATGGATGCTGCTGCTTCGGTATCAAAAAGTAGAGCCTGAGTTAAAAAAAGAATAAAGATAGCACGCATACCGTAGTAGCTGAAACGTTCTGCTGTGCTTGTTGCAAAGATTAAGTAAAGGCCCTTTGGATGCCCTTGTAATGCTCCCATAAGTAGATTGTTTAGTAGTTTATGGGATGCAAAGGTACGAAAAAGTACTTTTATTCCGTAAAGAATATGTAACTAAAGGTAAAAGAAACAATGTGTTTCATCCTGTTTCATTGCTATGAGAATTTTGTTTCAACCTATTGAGAATAAATTCTCAACCTATTGAGAAAAGTTTCTCAACGTATTGAGAATTTTTTCTCAAAGCATTGAAACAACTATAAAAAAGTATTGTATGAAATCTTTGCGGTTACTTAAGTAGCCGAAAGGAGCAAAGGATTCATATTAAAACAAGTTTTAATCGGACAAATAATTACTATCTTTGCGAGTCAGAAAACTAAAGAAACAAATCATGAAAATATTTCCAAGTAACACTATCAAGAAGCTGGATGCTTATACCATTGAGCATGAACCCATTCAGTCAATCCAACTGATGGAGCGTGCAGCCAATGCACTAACAGAAGCTATCACTAATCGTTGGGATAGCGAAACCCCGGTTACTGTATTTGCCGGACCTGGTAACAATGGAGGAGACGCTCTTGCCGTAGCCCGTATGATGGCAGAAAAAGGATACAAAGTAGAAGTTTTCCTTTTCAACACCAAAGGAGAACTTTCACCCGACTGCCAGGCCAATAAAGAATTGGTAGAGATGATGGACGAAATAACCTTCCACGAAGTAAGTACGCAATTCGCTCCACCGACCCTGACGGATGAACATCTGGTTATCGACGGTTTATTTGGTTCCGGATTGAACAAGCCCCTTAGCGGAGGGTTTGCAGCAGTAGTCAAATACATTAACTCTTCGCCTGCTACTGTAGCATCCATTGATATTCCTTCGGGACTAATGGGAGAAGAAAATACATTTAACGTCCGGGCCAACATCATCCGGGCCGATGTTACCTTCAGCCTGCAACTACCTAAACTTGCTTTTCTTTTTGCTGAAAATGCTGAGTTCATCGGGGAGTGGGAATTGCTCGACATCAACCTGAGCCAGGAAGGCATCGAGGAGTTAGATACCAACTATGAAATGTTGGAAGTGGAAGACATACGTACTATTATCAAACCCCGGAAGAGATTTTCACACAAAGGAAACTTCGGGCATGCACTCTTGATAGCCGGTTCACGCGGAATGGCAGGAGCATCGATACTATCGGCTCGTGCATGTTTACGCTCAGGAGTAGGTTTGCTCACTGTGCATGCTCCTATCTGCAACAATAGCATTTTGCAGACAGCAGTTCCCGAAGCAATAGTAGAACAAGACGCCAGTGAAACTTGTTTTGCCATACCAACAGATACGGATGACTATCAGGCAGTAGGCGTAGGACCGGGATTGGGACGAAACGAAGAAACAGAAGCTGCACTGCTGGAACAATTGAACGGCTGCCAGACTCCTCTGGTAGTAGATGCGGATGCATTGAACATATTGGCCAATCACCGCCATGCACTGACCAACCTGCCCAAAGGTTCAATCCTTACTCCCCATCCCAAAGAATTGGAACGCCTGGTAGGTAAATGCCAGGATTCTTATGAACGCCTGACCAAAGCAATAGAGCTTGCCCGTACCGCCAAAGTACATATTGTATTAAAAGGGGCCTATTCTGCTATCATCACTCCAACCGGAAAATGCTTCTTTAACCCCACCGGTAATCCGGGAATGGCTACTGCCGGAAGCGGAGATGTGCTGACAGGTATTATTCTGGCATTACTCGCTCAAGGGTATACGGCAGAAGAAGCTGCCAAGACCGGAACATTCGTTCATGGGCTCGCCGGCGACTTTGCTCGTAAAAAGTTAGGTACAATTGGGCTTACAGCAGGAGATATCGTCAACAATCTGCCTATGGCATGGAGACTTGTAAGCGAATAAAGGTTAAGAACTTATGAATTTCCGAATAAGTTCATTAACTTTGTTTTCTAAACCAGTTAAAAAATAGACAGAAATGAAAAAACTAATCATATTGACAGGACTGCTGGCTGCCACTACTATGATATCTGCTCAGACAGATGTTGTGACTGGTGTAATGCGAGGCAAAGATTATGGAGTAACCTATGCACTCCCCAAAACACAGATAGAGATCGAAGTCAAAGTCAATAAAATAACATATACACCGGGAGAATTTGGCAAATATGCAGATCGCTATCTGCGACTAAACAACATATCTGTCGACCCGAAAGAATATTGGGAATTAACAAGCGTAAAAGTAAAACCGGTAGGTGTACCCGATAAAGAGAATGTATATTTCGTAAAGATGAAAGATAAAACCGTAGCTCCGTTAATTGAACTGACGGAGGACGGAATTATCAAATCAATCAATGTACCTATCGAAGGGAAAAAGACTCTGCCTGCCAAGACAATTGTGCCTGCACAGAAAAAGGTCAATCCAAGAGATTTTCTTACAGAAGAAATCTTAATGGCCAGTTCAACAGCTAAAATGGCTGAACTCGTGGCAAAAGAAATCTACAACATCCGTGAAAGTAAAAATGCGCTGGTACGCGGACAAGCAGACAACATGCCCAAAGACGGAGCGCAACTCAAACTGATGCTTGACAATCTGGAAGAGCAGGAACGTGCGATGACAGAAATGTTCTCTGGTACATACAATAGAGAAGAGAAAATATACACGATTCGCCTGAACCCCGCAAAGGAGATGAATAATGAAGTAGCTTTCCGATTCTCAAAGAAACTGGGTGTGGTAGCCAACAATGATCTTGCAGGCGAACCGGTTTATATTACTTTGAAAAATCTGAAGACAGTTAATATTCCACAGGACGACGGTAAGAAAAAGGTAGACGGTGTGGCCTACAACGTACCAGGCAAAGCTTCTATTTTACTGACTCAGGGAAAAGATGTGTTATTTGAAGATGAAGTGCCTGTCACTCAATTCGGAACAGTAGAATATCTGGCCCCTACATTATTCAACAAAAATTCAACGATTAAAGTAACATTCAATCCGGTTACCGGTGGTCTGGTTAAAGTTGACAGGGAAGAAGGGAAATAAACGACTATTATTCATTCTCTAAATAACTTATAATATGGGTGGTGAAGGACATATGCTCGACATGATCCGTCGATTGAAAGAAAGCAGAGACTCTGCCAACTTACGCAGAGCGCGAACCAATGAGAGGATGAAACGCTTACAAACGAAAGCACCATACCCCCTACCCGACACGACTCCTGAGGAAATGGGACGTATCATCCGGCAATCCAAAGAAAAGAAAGAAGCCGATGACCGTTACTTTGTGTTCGGGACTCTCATTATCATCGGGGTTCTATTGGCATGTGCCGTTATATTATGGGCTATTTTTATTCGTTGATTGTCAGTTTGACAAATCCATCTTTTTGTAACTGGGAAAAATAAGCAAGTATACGAGACTCGTAGTTCTCTTCATGGTTGAAGTGGTCTGCGAGTTTTTCTATTATCTCACGTATCGTACTTTTGCCATCTATTTGCTCCCACACGGCAGTACCATGTTCTTCAAGATGTACATGAATATCAGAGGACATTCCTTTGGGTAGTAAAAAACGTTGCATCCATTCATACTTAAACCGGGGAAAAGCGATGACAATAGTGCCATCGCTTTCCTTTTTGGTTGTAATGTGTGCACTGCGGAAGGGAATAACCTCCAACAAGTTGATCTTTTCTTTCGCAGCCATACATTTATTTCTTTATATTGGGTAATTCCAAACCATATCCCTTCTTTTTATCAACTACCTTTAACAAGAAAGCGACAAACAAAGATAGAATGGCTAAACCTGTAAAAATACACATCGGGATTGTATAGTCATACTCGTTAGCATTTCCACTCGTCCCCACCACACAATAGGTATCAAGTACCCAACCAATAAGAGTAGGAATACCCCACAGACCTATATTCTGTATAAAGAAAATAAGAGCATACGCTGTTCCTAACTGATTTACAGGAAATATCTTCGCCACCGAAGGCCACATAGCCGAAGGTACCAGAGAAAAAGCAATACCCAGAATTATCATCAAACCAATTGCTATAAGCCAATTATCAATGCTGGGAATTGCATAGATAAAATGCACACAAATCAACATGGCCGCACCCAACATCATAATAGAAGCAGCTTTTCCACGTTTATCAACCAAACCACCAAATACCGGAGTCAGTATCAATGCTCCCAAAGCAGGTAGTCCCACAATAGAACCAGCCACGTTTTCATCAATTCCATATTTACCAACCATCAGTTCGGATGCAAACTTCTGGAATGGAAAAACGCAGGAATAGAACAGCACGCACAACAATGCAATCAGCCAAAATCCCGGATTGGTAAGAATGTGTTTTACATCTTTAAAAGAGAATTTATCTTCACCTCCATCTTCAGCAGAAGCCTCTACCTGCTTATCCAGCTTTTTATCCATCACAGAGAAGGCAAAAAAGGCTATTAACCCTCCTACAAGTAATACAAAACCAATCAACAGAGGAGTATCAATACTAAAATTACGTGCCAAAGGTATAGCTACAGAATAAGCAGCCTGGGAACCGATACGTGCCAAAGCAACCTGTACCCCCATAGCAGTGGCCATCTCTTTCCCACGAAACCATTTAGCTATAATTTTAGAAACAGTAATACCGGCTACTTCAGCTCCCACTCCAAAAATAGAGTAACCGGCAGAAGCAACAAATACCCCGGTTTTATATCCAAATATAAGCGATTCATTTCCAGCCAAAACTGTAATTGCATAGTATTCCAATCCCGTACCTACTACCATCAAGATAGCTGCCAACTTTCCGGTGAAACGAATACCAAAGCGATCCAGAATCAAACCTCCCCAAATCAGCATCAGTAAAAACACATTCAGGAAGCTGTATGCTCCCGTGAAAAAGCCAAACTCCGTACTGGTCCATGCCAAATCAGATTCCAACATGTTTTTCAATGGCGCCATTACATCATTCACATAATAGGCTGCCATCATAGTAAAGGCAACAATGGCTAATGCTCCCCAACGGGTAACCACAGAGTCATTCAATTTCTTTTTTAATTGTTCCGTCATAGTTCTATCTTATTAATAAAAAAAGGCTACAAATCCCCTGGATTTATAGCCTCTTCTCTTTTCTTTAACTTTCCATCTGTAATTATTCTGCCACAGGAGTTTCTGTTGCAGGTGCAGTCGGTGTTTCTGCAGCAGGTGCTTCAGTAGCAGGTGCAGCTGTACCCGAAGGCAGGTTATACGGATTTGTTTTTTCTTCTTGCTGAGCTTGTTCCAAAATTACATCCTGTCCTCTGGATGCATTGGTAGGGACAACATAAGCTGTAGCAATACTCATTATAACCATGAATGCTGCCAATCCCCAAGTAGCTTTTTCCAAAAAATCTGTAGTTTTGCGAACGCCCATTATTGCATTGGATGATGAGAAGCCGGATGCAAGACCACCACCTTTAGAATTTTGAATCAGTACAATAAAGCACATCAATATGGCTGCAATGACCATTAAGATTACGAATAATAAGTACATTTTTTGTTATTTTGATTTAGCGTTAATAATCAGTTTTTCTAAAAATCTTATTTGATCTGCAAAGTAAGCATTTTTTTTTGGATATTTCAAACTTAATTTTTTAATAATTTCAAGAGCTTTGGAATATCTTTGCTGTTTAACATAGATTTTAGCCAATGTTTCTGTGAAACAGCTATCATCATCCTCTCCTTCTTCGGTACTCAATTCTTCAGAAGAAGATTGTTCCGGAGATTCTTCTCCTGATAAATTTCCATCTGGCAAAGGTTGTAACTTAAGAGCCGGTTCACTCTCACTTTTTTCAATAAACCCATCAATCAGTTCAAAACCACGAAGTTTGGGTGCTTCGGTTTCATCATCAGTAGAAACACCATCATCCTGTAGTAAATAAGCTGTATAGTCCGTCGTATAATCCAGGCTGGTCTGAGAAGTAACTTCTTCCGGTATAGTAGACAAAAAAGCATCAATCAACGCTAAAGTACGATCAAGATTCGGCTCTATTTCCGGTAATTCATCTACAGAGGTTGTTTTCTTTTTACGGGATTGCAATATATACTTATCTCCTTCTATGAGGTAGAAAAGTGAGCGTCGGTCGGCCACATAAAGAGTTGCTTTACGTAATTCGGCCCCGAATGTAATGTCGTGTAATAAATACAAATTCTTTAAATATAGTAACCGCAGCGTTTGAAAATAAGGATAGCGTGTAAGCATCGTCCGAAGCTCATACAACGTATCCTTATTCAGCATCTCGGGGTGCTGAATCCATTGTTGAAGGTTAGCAGAAGTCATTCAAATTACCAATTTGCCACTGTCGCATTAAATATCTGATCAGTTATCTCTTTCGTTATTTCAGCAATCGTTGCATCCGGTATATTAGGCAATAATGAATTCGGATCGAGGTCGGAACGGAAAGCCGAAAATTGCTGTTCGAAATCTTCTGCATGATTGGTATTATTTACAAAACGCACATTAACTGTAACAGTTACTTTTGCTTTTGAAGAGAACCCATCAGCCGAAACAGCTTCATTATACACATTTATACCTGTTATTTCTCCTTCAATCTGCAAATCAGCATTGGCATTTCTCACCAATTGCAAACGAGTCTGACGAGTAAAAATATCTTTTAAATCGTCATTAAACTTATTTGCCAAAGGCTGATAAACATAAGCAGATTTTATAGGAAAATCAGCAATTGAGATTGTCTTTACTTTATCATAATTAATAGACGCCCCATTAAACTTATAAGAGACTGTACACGCCAGAAGTATTACCGGCAAAGCCAGTAATAACATCCATTGTGGTATTTTTTTATTCCAATCCATATTCTTTTATTTTTCTGTAGAGGGTGCGTTCCGAAATATTCAAATCCTGAGCTGCACTTTTCCTCTTCCCATGATGTTTTTCGAGGGCTTTACGTATCATTTCTTTCTCCACTTCATCCAAAGAAAGAGACTCTTCCACATACTCTTCCGTGTCTTGTATATCATCATCTACCGGACAGGGAGCCTTCACCGTATGAATGATTGTAGGCATTGTGGAAGGTGGTGTAGGTGTCACAATGGGCACACTTCCTTTCTCTGCCATCAAATTATGAACCATCTTCTTCAATTCAGATACTTCCTGTCTCATATCAAACAAAACTGAATAAAGAATCTCACGTTCACTCTCAAACCCCTTATTATCCTTTATACCGAACAAAGCCGGCAGACGTTGCGTGTTTTGAGCCGGGAGATATGTTTGCAAAATAGCTGCATTAATCTCACGATTGGTTTCTATAATCGAAATCTGTTCTGTTATATTCTTCAGCTGGCGCACATTTCCCGGCCATGGATAGGCAAGTAACACCTGTTTGGCATCTTCTGTCAGCTGAATAGCAGGCATACGATACTTCTCGGCAAAGTCACTGGCAAACTTACGGAATAATAACAACACATCTTCACCACGTTCACGCAAAGGAGGTATCTGAATAGGAACCGTATTGAGACGATAGTACAGATCTTCGCGAAAACGTCCGTCTGCAATAGCCTGTGTCAGATTGACATTAGTAGCAGCAACAATACGTACATCCGTCTTCTGTACTTTTGATGAACCCACCTTGATAAACTCCCCACTCTCAAGCACCCGAAGCAAACGAGCTTGAGTGGGTAAAGGCAACTCCCCTACTTCATCCAGAAATATTGTTCCACCATCAGCTTCGCCAAAGTATCCCTTTCGTTCGCCAATAGCTCCCGTAAAAGCTCCTTTTTCATGCCCGAACAATTCAGAATCAATTGTGCCCTCAGGGATAGCACCACAGTTTACTGCAATGTATTGCCCATGTTTGCGACGGCTATACTGATGAATAATCTGCGGAAAGCTCTCCTTTCCCACACCACTTTCTCCGGTTATCAATACGGATAAGTCAGTGGGTGCAACTTGGATGGCAACATCAATGGCGCGCGACAAAGCCTCTGTATTACCAATAATACCGAACCTAAGTTTTACTTGTTGAATTTCCGCTTTCGTCATAATTGCACTATAAATTCCTTCTTGTGTTTTTGTTTATACATCATCATCCACAGTGTCAAGCTTCAACTTATCACTGTCGTCACGTTTCTCGTAATATTGTTTTCTCAACGGATTGGCATGAGCTTCTTTATCACGCAGGCGGTTGCGGAACACATCTATTGCCACATAGATAGCCTGACGGAAAGAGTCTTCACAAGCCAGCCCTTTTCCGGCAATATCATATGCTGTTCCATGAGCCGGCGAAGTACGTACTACCTGAAGTCCGGCCGTATAATTTACCCCTTCATCCATAGCCAAGGCCTTGAATGGTGCCAATCCCTGGTCATGATACATAGCCAGCACACCATCAAAATGAGTAAAGTTACCCGATCCCATAAATCCGTCAGCCGGATAAGGACCGTAGCAAAGTATTCCTTTAGCAGCCATTTCCTGAATTGCCGGGATAATGATCTCTTGCTCTTCGGTACCAAGTAATCCCTCGTCTCCTGCATGAGGATTCAAAGCCAGCACAGCAATACGCGGTGCACCAATACCAAAATCCTGTTTCAGGGAGCGGTTAAAAATAGCAATTTTCTCCTGAATAAGTTCTTTAGTAATGGTTGAAGCAATATCACGTACGGGGATATGCCCTGTTACCAGTGCCACCCGAAAATCGTCCTTCATCAGAATCATCAGTGATTTACTTCCATCACCCAGTCTCTCCTCAATATATTCGGTATGTCCGGGAAATGAAAATCCTTCCGACTGAATGGTATGTTTATTGATCGGAGCCGTCACGATGACGTCAATCAATCCTTCTCTAAATTCTTCAATAGCCTTCTCTAAAGCACCAAGTGCAGCTTTTCCTGCTTCCGGATCCGGTTTAGAGAATTCCACTTTCACTTCGTCATCCGTACAGTTTACTACACTCAAACGATTGAAAACTGCCTCAGAAGCAGAATTAACAATACTAAAGTTAGTAGGTAAATCCAATGATTTACGATGATAAGCTGCCACCTTAGGGGAACCGTAAATAATCGGAGTACACAACTCCAGCATAACAGGATCGGCAAAAGTTTTCAATATCACTTCATAGCCTACGCCATTGATATCTCCTTGCGTAATACCAACCCTTATTTTACTATCTTCCATGTGTCGTTATTTATTAGTTTGTTCTTCTCTGGCCACACCCAGCGGAATCTCTCCCTGGGTCTTTTCTGTAGGAAGTTTCAATGTATACAATGATGCTTCAAGCATACGTACCAGATTACGTTTTAATTTATTAGGTGAATATACAAATACTTCTGCTGTTACAATGCGCTGATTAGTTTTGTCCAAACGGGTATGAGACACAAACGGACCACCCATAAAGTCGCCCTTCATACGCCAAAGTCCACGGGCTTCCATGGTGTAATCTCCATGCACATCGATAGGACGGACATCCACTGTTATAGAATCTGTAGACATATACATGCCTTCTTTAGCTCCCGGAATATTAGCTTTCATCACAGAGTCACGCTTATGGATAAAATATTCTTTAGTAAACGTATCCTTATCAGTATAAGGGTAAGAATAGATCACAAAGTTCTGATCTCCGGTAGCCGTATTAGTAGATGCCCAGAAAAAATCTTCACCTTCTTTAGAAGAAGATAATTCAGAAGGAAGCCATATATCACAATCAAATTTACTGCCTACCTTGGTAGAGATGTAATCATTGTGTTTATTATGAAGCTGGGAGATCTGACGATTCATCTCAGCACGTGTGAAGAAGTCGATAATCTGTTGTTTGTTTTCCTCTACAAACTTTTCAAACTCCTGCTCATTGGGAGCCTGAATAGTCAGAATAAGCTGAGGAGCAGCATATACATCTTTTGCATACTTAAATGCCGGTTTGGTATATATATCACGCACATCCACTATAATAATGTTGCGTATTAATTTTAATGTAGAATCATAGTCTCTCGGAGAAGTATACATAATCCTGAATGAACGTTCAGACTGCGGCAAGCCCGGGACATCCGTATCAAGCACATCAAACAAGGCTCTTCCCGCAGGACGCTCCCACAAGGCATGATCTACTACTACAAGAATCTCATACGCACGACCACTGGAGGTCGGAGTAAACACACCCTTCTTGCCGTTACAAGAAGAAAAAGTCAATGCCACAAGAGCCATACTGATAAAAAACAGATACTTCTTCATATTGATCATTTTTAATGTTTTTACAAAACTACGATAAGTTCGTATATTTTCATCGGATAAGTTAATAATTTATATTAATTCTTGTTATTACCCTCCCGCTTTGCTGTAGACAACATACCACAAGCTGCAAAAATGTCTTCACCGCGCGAAGCACGAATCGTAGAGAAAACACCATGTGAAGTCAGATAATCACGGAATGTTACCATCGCCTCCATATCCGTTCCTTCCAGATCTACTCCCGGAATAGCATGAAAACGAATCAGGTTTATTCTGCAATCTACTCCACGGAGCAATTTCACAAGCTCTTTGGCATATATCAACGAATCATTGACGCCTTTAAAAACAATATATTCAAATGAAAGTCTGCGTTGTTTACTAAAATCATAGTTCTTTAACAAATCTACAATTTCAGTAATAGAAAAAGCACGCTCTGCAGGCATTAAGTCCAAACGCTGTGAGGGCACCGGAGAGTGTAAACTAATAGCTAAATGACAATCGCTCTCTTCGATGAAACGCTGCAAGCCCTTGCGCAAACCAATAGAAGAAAGTGTTATTCGTTTAGGACTCCAACCGTAACCATAAGGTGCAGTTAATACCTCCAACACCTTTAACACCTCATCCAGATTATCCAAAGGCTCTCCCATTCCCATCAACACGACATTAGTCAGTTTATCCCGCTCGGGCAATGAACTGATCTGATTTAGTATCTGATTAGCAGTCAGATTGGTAGTAAATCCTTGCTTGCCAGTCATACAAAACTTACAATTCATCTTACACCCCACCTGAGAAGAAACACAAAGTGTTGCACGATCGTCATCGGGAATATAGACTGCCTCTATAAAGTTCTTCTCACTTACCTGAAAAAGATACTTAATAGTTCCATCTACCGAATGCATTGCCTCAACTGGCGGTATTCCTCCTACTTCATATTCTGCCCCAAGTGCTTCGCGGTGTTTTAATGACAGATTTGTCATCTCATCAATAGAGTTTACCTTTTTATCATAAAGCCACGATGCAATCTGCTTAGCAGCAAACTTCGGCATTCCCAGGCCTCTCACCACCGACTGCAACTCATCAAGAGTCATTCCTAAAAGAGGATATTTGGACATATTCTGTACAATTCAATGTTTATTTATGCAAATGTAAGGAATTAAAGTTGATTTCAGAGCAGACTACCACCAAAAGTTAACGTAAAAAGGCCGCTCCCTATACGGGAACAGCCTTTTCATATATGAGTTAGTCCTTCTTAGAAGAACAGATAACGTGTATCTTTCACTTCAGCCTTCAGATAAAGATCGTTCATCAAACGTCCTGCCAGGCGTGCATGCATATTTTCCAATGTAGCTTCTTCAGCTTTTACATCAAATGTTTCATTCAACTTGTCCTTAGCATACATCTGCAATACAAATACGCCTGCATTACCTTTAATCGGAGCACTCAACTTATTCAACTCAGCAACCGAAGCATAGGCACCTACCAAAGGTTCGCTACTACGCAAAGCCGGTATATAAGCAGGAGCTGCAAAAGTTACATGTTTTACAGAGTCGCTCACAGCGTTAGCCATTGACTTATACTGATCAAAAGAAGTAGCATTAACAGCCTTCATATCATTCATGATCTTTTCGGCTTTCTTGTCCTTTATTATTTCAGCTCTCAACTGATCCTGTACCTGCTTCAAAGAACGGTAACCTTCAGGAGTGATACCAGCCAGTGCAACCACCAACATTCTGTCGCTCTCACCACATTCATACAAACCGGAAACTTCACCCGGCTTAGCAGCAAAAGCCCATTTCAAAGCTTCTTTTGTACCTTTAACTCCACCAATTCCATGTTCAGAGCTGTACAAATCATTTCTTTCGAGCAATCTATAACCAGCTTCTTCAGCATTAGCCACTACTTTATCCAAAGAAGGATTAGCAGCAATAAACTGGCTGAAATCATTATAAGCTCTACTATAAGTTTCTTTACTAAAGTCCACTGTACGTTTGATAACAGCCACTTTATATTTATCCTTAACGGCTTTCTTGTTAGTAACCTGAAGGATAACATTAGCCTGTCCCAAAGAGAGATTAGACAATTCGTTTACACCCAAATTATTAACAGTTGAAATAAATTTCAAATTATCACCATCAATCTGTGCATTTTCATAATTAGCAGATGAAATCCAGTTTGCTTCTCCAGTCTGGCCATATTTCTTTGCTAAATCAACAAAGCTTGCACCACCTTTTATTGCATTATAGATACTATCAGCCAATGTTTTTGTTTTTGCAGCATCTTCAGCAACAACCTGAATCTGCCGGAACTCTATAGAGTCAGCAGCAGCTGTTTTAGCGATAACTTTGAAAGAGTTAATTGTGTTATCACTACCATTATAATAAGGACCATATACTTTATTCAAAGCAGCAGAATCCATACGTGCTACTACATCTCTTGGAAAAGCTGTTTTATTATAATACAAATCAACATAAGGTTTTTCCGAACCTGTCGAACGAATAAAAGTAGTATATTCACTTTCTGTATTTGCTAATTGCTGAGTATATTCGCTTACTTCTTTTTCGATAGCAGCTCTGTCTTCAGGACTTGCAGTTACCTGTACATCGATGTACTTAATATCACGGGTTTCTACGTACTGTTTGAACTGTTCTTTCTTCTTATTATACAGATCTTTCAACTCAGACTCTTTCACTGTTATTGTAGAATCAACTATAGAAGAATAAGGAACAGCAGCAAGCAACAAATCCATCTGATTTACTCTTGCGTCAAAAGCATCCTGCGCTTCTATCGGATTAGAGAAGAGTGATTTTGAAATCAATGCCTGATATTTCTCAGCAAGACGATTCTGTATCAAACTTTTTTCTACAAATGACCAAAACTTATACATTGAGTTATAATATTCAGCGTACTGTGCCGGCATTTGAGACAGATTCATCTTAGAATAATCTACCAGGAACTTTTTCAACATATCTTTATCAAAAGCACCAGTTTGCGGATTACGGAACGGGGTCTGCTGTAACAGCGGATGAACACCTGCATCAATAATTGCCTGGATTTCAGCTTTTGAAACCGTAAGACCTAATTTTTTGGCTTCTTTTTCAAGAAGTTTATTGTTTACGTATGTACGCCATACTTCATCTTTCACCTGATTGGTTTGCTCATCATTCAACGAATTCGTTCCGCTGGAGAACTTAATTACGTCAGTATATTCTTCTACCAATGCCTGATAGTCCTGAGCGGAAAGTGCGTCCCCGTTCACCTCTCCTACGTCATGTGATTGGTGCGGCTGAAGGACTTTCCATGCGTCTCCCGCAATGAAAGCAAACAACGCCAAGCCAATAACGATCACCAATAAAGGTCCTTTCGATCTAATGTTTTGTAATGTTGCCATTTTAATTAATACAGTTTATTTGTTTATTATTATTTTCGTCTCAGTTGTTTTAGCGCACGAAGATACAAAAAATGCTAATATACATCTATTTATTAGCAAAAAAAATGGAGGTCTATACCATTATTCCATCACTTTCAGCCGCACAAGCTCAATTTTAGTCGGTGTTACCTTAATAATTTTAAACTGATAACACCCTACGGAAATTATTTCATGCAGTTTCGGGAAGCTTTGATACTGGCTCAGAATCAATCCACCAATAGTCAGATAGTCATCCGCTTCCGGCAAATCAAGATCAAAAGTTTCATTTACTTTTTCAATTTCCAGACGACCGGAAAGTACATATTCCCCCTCTCCTATCTGCTTACAGATATACGATGTATTATCATGTTCATCTTCTATGTCACCAAAAATTTCCTCTACCAGATCTTCCAAAGAAACAATTCCGGCAGTACCTCCAAACTCATCCACTACCACAGCAATCGTTTTCTTTTGCTGCATAAAAAGTTTCATTAATTTGTGAGCAGCCATCGTCTCAGGCACAATAGGCACCTCTTTTACATTGTCCCTCCAATCTCTAGGATTACGAAACATCTCTGAAGAGTGAATATACCCTACTACGTTATCAATATTTCCGTCGTAAACAATAATTTTTGAAATTCCGGATTCTACAAAACGACTTTTTAAATCTTCAAGTGAAGTAGATAAATCAACAGCCACTACCTCTGTACGTGGCACAATACAATCCCGGATTTTTATAGTTGAGAAATCAAGCGCATTCTGAAATATCTTCACTTCGGTATCCAGTTCGTCACTATTATCTGCGTTATCAATACCGGATTGTACAAAATAATCCAGATCAACTTTACCAAATGCCTTTGCTGATGCCTCCTTATTTATCTTCATTCCAAAAAGGCGCAGAAACATATAGGAAAGTCCGGAAGAAAGTTTCGATATGGGATAAAGAATAATATAACAGATAAACAAAGGAACGGCACATACATTCAATACCAGGTTAGGATTGATTTTAAATAATGTCTTTGGCAGGAACTCACCTGTCACCAAAATAATTAATGTTGAAATGATGGTTTGCACCAATACCATCAAAAAGTGGTTAGTGATAAACCCGGACAACAAATTATCTCCAATAATCTGTGCCATCAGAATACCATAAATAACCAATGCTACGTTGTTGCCAACCAACATCGTAGAAATAAAATTATTGGGATTTTTGAAGAATACGGACAATATTCTTGACGACAATCCCCCTTTTCGCTCAAGCTCAAAACGTAGCTTGTCAACAGAGACGAACGCAATCTCCATACCCGAAAAGAAGGCTGAGAAAGCCATAGTTATTAAAAGGTAAACAATAATACTCATACTTATCTTACAGAATCCGTTGATGCTTTTTGTTCTTCTTCATCTACGTAAAAAATACCTCCCATATTTCTTATCTGATAGATGGTCATTTGCTGATTAGAATCAAAACCATATCCGGTAATAATCCGATCGGGCTGTTCTATACGTATAAACCGGTCCGAATAAACCTTCTCGGTAGCCTGATTCCAATACAACAGTTCAGTATTAAACCGTTCTCCCTTTCGGTTTTTAATATCGACATTTCCCATCAGCTTCCAAAGTTTTTGCTTATCATAAAAATAGGCAGTATCAGCTTTTATACTGGCGTCCACATTAAATAAAGAATCAAACTGTTCAAGATAGACACCTTTTTCAAATGCCCAGTAAGAAGGCCTTTTACGATCATACATCAACCATTCCTCGGCCTCCATACGATAACGCGTTACACCCGAATCCGAAATATAGGTCACAACCCCTAAAGTTGCCATCGAAGGCAAAGAATCCCGTTCCGTTATAGCCTCACCAAGCTCTTTCTTCTTCCCTCCGCAGGAAGAAAATAAAAGAAGCATAACAATTGCCCCCAGGACAATTGTTATGCTCATGTTTTTACTAAATAAAAAGTTACTTTTTTCTTGTAACATATTATATTATCTGATCGTTGTAGTCTCTCCGATCCATCCGCCAATTGTGATACGGTCGCCAGCTTTATAACCTAACATGAACAGGTCTTTAGCTTCCGGAGTATAAGCAGAGTATGAAGAAATCAACTTATTAGCTTCTTCAGCCACACTTGGATCTACTGCTTTCGCTCTTTGCAATTTATCAATGGCAGCAAAGAAAGTACATTTATTCAATGCCGGTTCGTCATTCCATTTATAATTACCAGCATATAACTGAGCAATCAGAATATAAGGAGCACCATAGTTCTCATTGAAGCTGATAGCTTTCTGAGCATAACTTCTTGCCTGCGAAATCTTCTTAGCTGATGCCAATACACTGGCAGCTTTATATGCAGATTCTGCTTTCTTTACGTTATCAGTTTCATAAGATATTGCTTCATCAAAGAATTTAACGGAACCGTCAATATCTCCTTTTTTGAATGCCATAGCAGCACAACCGATAGCAGCATCAGCACTTGGCTCCAATTTGTAAGCATACAAAGAGGCCTGAAGATATGCATCGCTATCTTTACAGCCCATCATAGCCATCACTTTAATTACCTCTTTCAAAGCTTCCAGATTTCCCTGATTGGCTTCTACTTTAGGAGCATATATCTCTTGCAATGATTCACAAGTAGCAGCTCCACTATTTATGAACTGTGCATCCAGACCTTCTCTTACAGATTTTAAAGCAGCCTTAATGTTCTCTTTCTCTGTTTTAGCTATCGCTTCATCTGTATACTGAGTATCAAGCAAATAATCCTTAATAAACTGTTCTTTATGAGATGGATCAGCTTTCAGCTTTTGCAAAGACATATCCAGGAAGAAATGCATTACATTAGGAGAAGCGTCAGCTTTAGCTCCTTCAAGAGACTGCTTAAACCATTCATAAGCCTGATTTACATCCGGAGATGGCGCAAACTGAATGTAGGCCAATGCCTTATCACCCAATGCATCTTCTACTGAAGGAACTCCCTTCATTCTTGTCTGGAAATCAGGAATATACTTCATACGCACATCATGCGTATGCATCAAATCATCAAAATACTTCTTGTATTCAGGACTATTCCTATCAGTCATCTTAGACATCAAGCCCTCCAAAATTGTAAAACCGTCCTTAAAAGTATAATAGCGAAGTGTGGGACAAGTTTCCAACACTATTTTCCACGGCGCATAGGCATCTTTAAAATTACCTGCTTTCACAGCTTCATGTGATACACTACTGTTAGGGATACAGATGCTATCGTTCTGTGCCGCAACAGAGGTTGCACCCGCCGAAAGGAACAACACAGCCACAAGCGTTTTAATCTTCATTGTATCTAAATTTTAGTTGTTATATAATTAGTCTATTCTCAATATTAATCAACCTTACGTTTGAAGAACCAACGTTCATTAAACGTGATTCCAATGCTGAATCTCAAGATATTTTCATTCAACATACCAGTCTGCAAACCCTCTACACGCACATACTGCGCCGTTAGACTAACGATAGAACGTGAGCGTGGAATAGGTAGCCCCAAACCAGCTGTAACACCATACTCACGTGAAGCCCTTTCACCAGCTTCTGTTTTGTAATAAGGAGTAGTATAATAACCTCCTAAACGATATTTCACATGTCCAAAATAAGTTTTTCCAAGTTTCGAAGGCAAATATTCAGCACCTACCGAAATTTTTGTACGATCACAAAATGCATTAGGTTGATTCATATAAGTCACATCTCCCCACTTTTGCAAGCTGTAATCCACTCCCACCGTCAGGCGGTCATCATATTTATAAGTAATACCGGCTCCAAAACTATTCGGTAATCCGAATGTTGCAATCGTATCTTTAGTAGTTATTACACTCGTATTGGTTTGCACATAAGTATCATTATTCAAATTGTGTTTCGGAGAAAATACAGCTCCCAATGTTACTAAATGTTTCTTTCCAATAGGTTGGGTATATTGTATACCAAAATCCAATTTATAATCACGAACTGACATTCCTGTTGTTTCTACATATGAGTTCGAAACTGTCTGTCCGTCTACATTTGTATATGAAGGATACACCATAGCCAACGTACGTGTTATGTCTCCCCAGAAATAAGAAACATTCGCACCAATAGATAAATTATTAAGCACCTTCACACCCAAACCGGCATATAACTGATGCAAACCTCCATCACCTAGCAACTGCTTTGTATAACTCGGACTGGCAGATGTTTCCGAATATCCCTGTGACACATTATAACCTACATTTGAGAAAGGCAACAATCCGATACTCATAGCCAATCTCCTATGCAACCGAAACTGCATAGCAATATAATCAAAGCTTGAATTTTTCACATTCAACTTCAAAGCGCCATCACTGATATTAGCATTTTGCATACTCACTCCTCCTTCAAATAAGAATGTCAGTGAGTCAATAGCCGTGTATGAAGCAGGATTCAACGGATTAATTTGTGAACCATCACGCAATCCAAAGGCAATCCCTCCCATTGCTTTACTATTTCCGAAATTCTGATTGACTAAATCGCCATAGCCATATCGTGTATAAGGAGAGTTTGTATTATTTTGAGCGACTGCCACTCCTGCAAAAGTCGTGAGCAAAAGCGCACAAAGTGTCTGTTTAAATCCTACCATTATTATAGTTTAAAATTCTATTTAATCCTTTCAACACTAAAAATCTATCTGCAAAGATGACACTTTTTACGTTCGTATCAAAAGAAAAATCATCTCCGCCCGTTAAAAAAACCAAAACTTCAGGATATTTATGTTTCATAGCCGTAATATAACCTGATATTTCATATTCGATGCCTTTCCACACTCCGGCACGCATAGCAGTCTCTGTATCCTTCCCCAAAGCCGGCGTACATCCTTGTGGAGCAACTAACGGCAAACGTCCCGTAAACTGATGAAGTGCTTTAAAACGCATCTGTAGCCCCGGAGAGATATTCCCACCATGGTATTGTCCCAGAGAATCAATAAATTCGTAAGTGATACAAGTCCCCGCATCAATTACCAAAATATCCCTTCCCGGAAATTGTTCATTGGCAGCCACTACAGCAGCCATCCGGTCATAACCCAGTGTCTCAGGTGTTTCGTATAAATTGATTACCGGAAGCGGAGTATCTTTATCCAGCCAAAGCAGAGGTATAGAAAGCTTACTTATTTGTCCGGAAACACGCTCATTCAGATTAATGACAGTTGCAACAATACCTCTGTCAATCGGATATTCAGTACAAATACGCTCCAGACAATCCAGCGACTCATTAGAATCATAGACAACATTTACCATTGTAGCCCCCTCAAAGAGTGCCACTTTAGCTACCGTATTTCCTATATCGATAATTAAATTCACCGTATTTATCGTTTTGAGCGTGCAAAGATACAGATAAAAATTCAAGCACACTGCACACACATATAAAAAAACTCCCGGCAAGCTCTCTTTCACAGAACCACCGGGAGCTTTCTCCACTCAATTATCGTCTTTTATTTCAGAACGTCATTGCCTGACCGCCAATTACTCCCGCAATAGCACTGGCCACTGCAATAATTACTTTCAGAATCGTGCTCCAAACCCTCTTTTTCATAAATTTCTTTTTAATTATCAGTTATTACATAAAAGCTTCAAACACCGCGCAGTCAACTTTCAACTTTCAATTGTCAACTAAACCGACGGATCCTCACCTTCTCCCTCATTTCCTCCGCCATTGTTATCAATACCTTTCTTCATCAAGTCAGCATGTGCAAATGACAATCCCTGAGTCAGTGCTCGGGTAGTACCCACTGCTATCGGACGGAAATATTCAGGAGTAAACTGACACTGTACCGATGTGATCTGATTAGGATTCACCTTATCTTCTGTTTCTACCCCTTTGCCTTGCGAACGGACCTTCATTGTAAAAGTTCCTAGCCCTTCAAGGCGTACCGTATAGCAGTCCAACAGATATCTACGCATCACCGAAAGCAAGTTCCGTACCACATTTTGCACATCACCCGGCGTCAGTGAAGCCTTTTCGGCAATCTCCTCTGCCAAGGTTTGTGTATTAATCCTTTTCTTCATCTTTACCAAAGACGGATGCCATGTTTTCACTCCGGCTTTGTTGGCTTTACTAGATTGTATTCCCTTATAAAATAAAGGCATAATTACCTCCTCTTTTTAATGTTACTAATCGTTTTTTCATTCACGTTTTGTTGATCAACATTGCAAAGATGGAGGTTTATTCTAAGCCCTCAAAGTAAAAAGGGGGCTGCTGAATGATTCACAACATGCCTATTTTATAATCTTTTAGTTATCAATATACTACAAGTATATAGAACTGTAAATATAAAAGTAGCCAGGCTTTTCCATAAACAGGAAAGCCTGGCCAGCTAACAACTACATTTGAGATGAAAAGAATGCAGTATTATAATTCGAAAAAAGGATCTACAAAACTTTAATAAAAAAGCCCTCCTTATAATAAACCACGCCTGATTTAAAAGGAGGGCTACACAAACAAACAATAATATTTAAGCTGAATTATCATGATTCACATCAGAATAACCCGGCTATCCTTACGTCATCTTTTGTAGTAAGGAAGAAAGCATTGAACGAATCCAATGTTTGGGTTTATATAATTGTTTTTTTCTGTTTCCAAACAAAATAAGGAATACAAAAGAAACAGAAAAGGCCTTTTAGCAGATTAAAAAACATCCTCATTAGCAACTTATTTCTTCATACAGTTCTTAATTTCCGCAACAATATAAGCTACATCCTCATCTGTCACACAAGGACCTGCAGGTATACAAAGCCCTCTGTTAAACAAGTTTTCGGAAGTACCGTCTACATAACAAGGATTCTTTTTAAACACAGGTTGCAGATGCATCGGTTTCCATAAAGGACGGGTTTCTATGCCTCTACTATCAAGAGCTATACGCAGTTCCTCATAATCGAAACCGGTAATTTCTTTATCAATTAAAATAGTGCATAACCAATAATTCGCATTAAAGCGGCTATCCGGATTAGACATTAAAGAAATTCCCTCAATATCTACAAATGCTTTCTCATACAAATCATGTATATGACGATGATGGGTAATATGTTCATCCAGAACTGTCATCTGTCCACGCCCTATACCTGCACAAATATTACTCATACGATAATTATAGCCGATATGTTCATGTTGGTAATATGGAAACGGTTCACGAGCCTGGGTAGCATAAAACATTGTATGTTTCTTTGTTTCTTCATCAGGCACAACCAAAGCTCCTCCACCGGAAGTGGTAATCATCTTATTTCCATTAAAGCTCAATGCACCAAACTTACCGAAAGTACCACATTTACGTCCGTTGAATTCCGAGCCTAAGGCTTCGGCAGCATCCTCCAAAACAGGGATGTCATATTTCTCCGCTATCGCACAAATCTCATCCATCTTGGCAGGCATACCATAAAGATGAACCGGAATAATTGCTTTGGGTTTCTTTCCGGTTTCCGTGATTCTATCTTCAATAGCTTTTTCCAGTAAAACCGGACTCATATTCCAAGTATCCTCTTCACTATCCACGAATACGGGAATAGCTCCCAGATAAGTAACCGGGTTGGCGGAAGCACAGAAAGTAAAACTCTGACAAATCACCTCATCACCGGCTTGTATTCCCAACTGTATCAATGCCAGATGGATGGCAGCCGTCCCAGCGGACAAAGCCACCACTTTTTTATTATTACCTATAAAACTTTCAAGTTCTTCCTCAAAAGCATTTACATTAGGACCAAGAGGAACTACCCAGTTGGTATCAAAGGCCTCTTTTATGAAACCTTGTTCTTTGCCACTCATATGAGCGAGACAAAGATAAATTCGTTTGTCCATTGTTTTATTACATCTTAATGATTTACAATTTCAACATTCCCATGACCAGGAAAAATTTTCATAATGCCAGGGAGATTTAATATAATTTCTACAGATTTTATCGCTTCAGATCGATTACTTTTAGGGAAAGTTGTTACCACTTTCTTGCCTGGTATATAGGCATCACCAGTAAATAAACAATCAGTAACTTCAAAAGTCAAACAGCTCCAGTCATGTCCCGGTGTTTTGATTATATGCAACCGGACATCAGGCCACAAATCTACAGTCTGCTTATTCCTTACAATATCTACGTTATTCCCTGCATATACAAATGAACAGTGATGGTACTTAGAAAAATTCCATTTTTCAGAATATAATCCTTCCGCTCCTTCCGGAGAGGTAAAAACTCTAATATCTGGATAATGTTGATATAAAGTATTTAATCCGTATATGTGATCAAAATGAGTATGTGTCAAAAATACCCCTTTCAATGTCTTCGAATATTTTTCTATCCATTCGATCACAAGATTCGTATCTCCGGCATCAACCAGCCATACTTCATCATAACGAGGATCATACAATATGTAAGTATTTGAAGCATATATGGTATTTATTATCCGTTCTACTTTCATTTATCGGGCAGTATATCCTCCGTCAACACATAAATCTATACCGGTTACCCACCTTGAAGCATCCGACAAAAGATAAATACATGCATTAGCTATATCTTCCGTTTCACCCAATCCTAAAAGATGTTGTTGTTCCACAACCGCCCTTCTCTCAGGATCTGCAATGTGGGGTAAATTGCAATTAATAGGAGTAATAACAACCCCTGGAGAAATTGTATTAACACGAATTCTTTTGGGGGCTAATTCACAAGCCAATGAGCGTGCGCCAGAAACCAATGCACCTTTCGTCATTCCATACAAAGACTTTCCACTTTCACCCACTTTTCCCATCACAGAAGAGAAAAAGACAATACTACCTCCTTCTTTGGAGAAATGCCCCATTTTACATACTTCTTTTGTCAAATTATATGCCGAAAAAACATTCACTTTGAAAAAGTCTTGTAGTTTATCAGGAGTTACTAATTTCAAAGGTAAGGTAGTTGATATTCCTGCACAATGCAATACTCCATTAATTTTTCCGGCCTTATTTACAATATCTTTAACCGCCAATCCTACCTGAGCATATTCAGTCAAATCAACAGGTACCATCATATGTTTATCCGGATTTTCCATAGCTGACAAGGTTTCACATAACCGCTCTTCATTACGTGCCATCAGTACCACCGTTGCTCCCATCTGGCTACAACTTACAGCACATTGCCTACCTATACCGGACGAAGCTCCTGTGATACAAATTACCTTGTCTTTCAAGCTAAAAGGACTCATACTTCTACTATATCACTAATCTTACAGTCACAAAAATCAACAATTGCAGTAGCCCAAGTCATACCGACACCAAAAGCGCTCAACAACACCTTTTTATTACCACTGTTCAATTTGTCTTTAAGTTCACTCACAATGGTCAACGGAACAGAAACCGATGAAGTATTACCAAATTTAGCAATGGTAGAAGGAATCTTATCTGTATTCAGTTTCAGTTTTTTGGCAAGATAAGAATTGATAAAATTATTCGCCTGATGAAAGACCATATAATCAAACTCATCTTTATCAACTTCAGCATATGCAAGTAGTGCTTTAATATCTTTGGGGATTTCGCGAATTACAAAATTAAAGACATCCCCACCATGCATGTATCCCTGCTCTTCACTACGAATATTACCATATTCATCCACAACACGTTCCTGTACAGTCTCCACAGAGCTCATTTTTCTATATCCTCCTGCATCCACTTTTATAAGTCCTTCACGTGACCCGTCCGAGTTTAATGAGAAATAGCTTTTACCAAAACGTTCGTTTCTCTCTATCAAAGCAGCCACTCCTCCATCACCAAAAAGAAATGCAGTACGTCTGTCTTTAGGAGAATAAACCTTAGAACGTGTCTCCCCATCCAGAATCAAAGCTTTTCGCAATCCCTTTTGTTGCATCAAGGCATATACCACACTCATACCATACATAAACGCCGAACACCCCAAATTTATATCAAACGCAATCGTTGAGTTGGGTAACTGTAACCGATCCTGCAAAATCACAGAAGTAGCCGGCATTCTATAATCAGGGGTTTGAGATATAAATACAAGTAAATCTATTTCTGATCTATCAATATTATTATCAGCAATCAATTTCTCAGCCGCAGCATAACACAAGTCAGAAGAGCAGGTATTCTCATCAGCAAACCGACGTTCCAATATTCCCACTTTATCAACAACTTCTTTCACTTGATCAGCAGGAAAATACCGAGTATACTCATAGTTATTAATCACAGTACGAGGTACAGCTGCTGCCAGCGCAGTGATACCTACTCCTTCGTATTGTAAGAAAGCCATTATTATTTTTTTATTGTAGCGTTATACAAATCTTGAATTGTCTGTAGCTTACGAAAATCCGCTTCTTCTATTTGGCAATCATATTCTTCATCCAACATGGCAATAACAGATAGATAAGCTAACGAGCTCCACTCCTCATATTCACGAAATTTATCACCCATGTTTATTTCACGATCTTCAATTTCCAAAACCTCTTTAATTAATTCTATAAATTTCTCTTCCATAAAGTTTATATTATTGATTAGTTATTGTATTTTCATCATTTTTGCCGGATTACCGAAATAACTCATACCATCTTTTGTTTTTCTCATAACAACGCTTCCGGCCCCTATCCGCACATTACTACCTATAGTTAATCCTTGTAAGACAGTACATCTGACTCCCAAGAAATTAGCATTGCCAATATTTGTTTCACCGGATATTCGAACCTCCGGTTGCATCATATTATAATCTCCGATTGTGACATCGTGTCCTAATGAAATACAGCCATTCATTAAATTAAAATCTCCGATACGTATACCACAGCTTATTCTCCCCCCGAATGCAATCACGTTTCCTTGACCCATACAAACAGACTCTTTATCAAAGAACAAGACATTAGGAGCTACAATATTCGGAAAATGGATATGAGGGTTATGTATATTACCGATAAGATTCTGTAACACAACCGGTGATGCAATGGCCATCACAATAGCTAATGGTTTATTATATTGGTTCACTGTTTCCAGATTACCCAAAACCTCACCATATTTATTAGTCTCACCGATTGCATGACCATCATCAAAATAACCTATAAAATTCCATGTTGGAGCAGTCTGATTAATCGCATTAATTATACACGCTATTTCACGTCCGAACCCTCCAAACCCATAAATTGCAATATCTCTCATATTTTAATTATTACCATTAAAAGGCTCCATGGTAGCTTGTCCTTGTTGAGAAATCCCCTCTCTCACAAATACTTTCTTTATTGTTTTTAAAATTATACATAAATCCAACCAGAATGAACAATGATCCACATACCAGACATCGAACTCAAACTTTTTTGTCCAACTGATCGCATTGCGGCCGTTCACCTGCGCCCATCCTGTGATACCCGGTCTGACTTCATGTCTACGTGCCTGTTCTTTTGAATATAACGAAAGATAGCGAACCAATAGTGGCCGAGGACCTATTAATGCCATATCCCCTTTTAAGACATTGATCAATTGAGGAAGTTCATCAATGGATGTGGAACGAACCAGTTTACCAACTTTGGTTATTCGTTGAGCATCCGGTAATAATTTTCCACTTGTATCCCGCTCGTCCGTCATTGTTTTAAATTTGATTACTTTAAAAATTTTCCCGTTTTTTCCCGGACGTTCCTGAAAGAAAAATGCTCCGGCACCTTTATTGGCAAAATGAAGCCAGATACCCATTATTAACAGAAAAGGCCAAATGACAAAAAGGACAAAGAGGACTAATGTAAAATCGATTATACGCTTAAAACCATTTTTATACATAGTTTTGTGCATTTTGGTATGTAAAATCTTTCGCTGCATTACATGAATTGTCACTCAAACGCTTTTGTAGTTCCATATTATTTTTTAAGGTTAAAATATAATCAGCCATTAAGCGGACTTCACTCTTATCAAAACAAGTGCCATTGTCATAATGAGATACTAAATATGCCAACTCCGAACATTTGGGAGCAATACACAATAACGGTGCTCCTACAGCTAATAAATTGTACGTTTTACTAGGTACACTCACTTGTGCTGTTTCATCATTCAAGGTTACTACTCCTACATCGGCAGCAGCCAATGAATAAGGTAAAGTATCTCTATCCTGCCATGTAAAGAAACAACATGAAGACAATCCATACTCTTTGGTCATCTTAATCAAAGTTTCTTTCTTTTTCCCTTCCCCAATTATTAAAAATCGAATATCAACTTCGTTTTTAAGTAAACGTGCAACTTCTATCAAACACTCTACATTATGCGTGTATCCGATATTTCCAGAGTATAAAACGATAAACTTCCCATCCAAAGAATGTCTCTGTATAAATCGATTATCACTTTTCTTAATAGGACGAAATTTCACAGATGCAGCCCAATTGGGAATCACCCGAATCTGATCTTTATTCACATATTTCTCTAAAACTTTTCCCATACCCTCACTTAATGTGACCACTTTCAAAGCTCTGGAGAATATAATTCGGTTCCATCCAGCCCATTGTTTGTATAACCAATTATTTTCTTTTACTCCTATATTCCGTAATGCATCTGGATATATGTCATACACAATCACCGAAAAAGGGCGACGAAGCAGTAAGGGTAACAAATAACACATAGGTGGATTAGTAACATATACTATTTCATATCCTCTATATTTAAATAAGAGTTTAAAAAAAATCTGTATGGTTCCCCAACACCATGTGAAAAGTCTTTTTAAAAAGGATTCTCTGTTATATGCTATTATTTTATCGACTTTTACTATATCCTTCAGAGAACGTTCTGTCATCTTAATACTGCCTGCTATTAAAGAAACACTATCATATCTATCTGCATAAGCATTAACAATATCAATCATTAAATATCCTGTACTCTGATTGATTAGAACCATTTTTTTCATTTCTGCCCCGAAGCTATTAAATCTCCCAATTCACTTGATGTCATAAACTCTATATCCGGCCATCTTTTGAGCATTCTGACCAATAATTCTTCTAACTTCTTTAACGATTTTTCTCTGTTTTCCGGATGTAAAAAGCCTATATAATTCACACGATGAGAACTGATAGTAGCAGGTTTATGCCATAAAAATGCGACTTCCATCTCTTTCAAGCAATTTCCTACCCAATCCGTATTAGCTGGACTCTCCATACTGGAAGGCTCAAAAAAACAATTACGTGTCAAATAAATCTGCCCTAACCTATTCTTCTGCCCCAAAAAACGTATATTCTTTTTAAATTGCCCATTACCTAAAGGTTCCATCTGAATTTTTCCTGAATTAATATATCTTACCCCGTTATCAAACAGAACTCTTTCCAATGAATTATTAAAAGGTCCATTAGTAGGAACAAAATACTTCGAACGATAACCATATAGTCTCTCAAATAGATCCAATCCTGTATTTAAAACCTCCTCCATATAAGGAAGATCATCTATCGTATCCAAATCGAATGCCGCTTGAAATTTAGGTATTGGTTCTTCATTAATTCCATTATAGATTCCTGTAACTCCATTTTCAAAAGCAAGTAAGGTAGAACGATGCCCACTTCTTAAAGCACGTAGCCAACGCTGTACATTCAAGTGTTCACGCCCATGAAAAATAGGTACAAACAATCGTTTTTCAATACCTTCTTTCCATAATTCGTATACCCTGTCATGGGCTGGATACCGTTTTAAAGTTTCCGTATAAGGTTCATAAAAATATTCCGTATATCCCGTTTCTTTAATTCGTTCAAATACCGGATTGGCAACAACGTTTACTCCTGTCATTACCGGTGCCTTCCCATTCTTATCTTTAAAATTAGATAACGTTTCAAACAAACACTCCAAGTCACGATTACTTTCCAGTGAATCATATAAATTATAATGATTGCGGTCCTCTCTCATTCCTGCCTTTAATAATTTTTTAAAAGCTTCTAAAGAAGACATCCGGATGCTACCCCAGTCGTCAGATTCAATGACGACAATTTTTCTATTTGTACACCATCCCGGTATATTACTGGCATGTACCGACAATAAAGATTTCCATGTATTTCTATACATAATTATAATAAAGATTTGTACAGTTCTATATAATCCTGATAACGTTCTTCTTTATTGAAAAGAATTTCGGCACGTTGCCTGCAACAAGTCTGATAACATACGCTATCCCTGCTTAAAATCTCTGATATTGCTTGATATAAAGCTGAAATATTCCCTTTTTCAACCACTCGTCCTGTATCTTGCGAGATAGCTTCCGGACTTCCCCCAGTTTGATATGTAACCACAGGAGTCCCACAGGCCAAAGCCTCTATATTAGTTGTAGGGAAATTATCTACCCAAGTAGGATTAACAAAAACATCTGCCATTGAATATAGCGCAGCTAACTCATTCACATTTTCTGTTCGATTAATCCCTATTATTCCTTTTGGCAAGCTTCGAATTTGTCCTGAACTTAATCCTACCAATACAATCTGTTCGTTTTTTGCCAACAATTGGCTTAGTTGAATGAAATCAGTAAGCCCTTTTCTACGATCCCATGTACTGGCTACTCCTAAAATGATTTTATTATTGACATTTAAGCCATACTTTATCTTTATATTTTCAGAAGCTACAGGCTTAAAATTAGCTAAATCCACTCCATTATGAATCACCCTCACCGGATATACACTCAAAAAAGAACGCTTAACAATATTCTTTAACCAATGGGACGGGGTCACAAAAGTTATATTATCAACAGATGTAAAAGTTTGCTTTTTCCTAGCAAAATTATCTTTCGACCTGTCAACGAACATGGTAGCAGGATACCCTTTCAAATTTGGACACTTATGGCATTCCGTTTCCCACTTATTACAGTTCACATAATCAAAATAGGAACAATGTCCGGTCATTGGCCAACAATCATGTAATGTCCAGACTACCGGTATTTTTGTCTGAGATAAATAACGAAATAATATTTCTACATTCAAATAATAACCGTGTAAATTATGAAAATGAATAATATCCGGACTTATTCTTTCCAGTTCAGCAATAAACTTTTTGGTTGCACAAGTCGAAGAAAAACCATGTCTGTCCCACAATCGAGTAGCCAAAACATGACATTTCACATCCCAACCATCTCCTATACGGATAAGAGTAGATTGACTATCTCTAGCTATCCTGCCGTAAGCAATATAACTCTCCATCCCATTATTAATAGAAGTTCTACCGATTTCTTCTGCAATACGTCCGGTACTACCAGTATTCACAGCAGTATTTAGTTGAAGAATTTTCATTTTAAATTATAAATTTACGTACTACATTTTCCGGTAATACATTATGAGCAAATTTAAAAGGAATATTCTCATATTTCAATGAATCAATATATTCCAAAGCCCATTTCAAATTAAGTACATCAATTTCAGAATCACCTGTATTAGATGTTATAATTCCGTTCTCAGCTATATAATAACCTTTTAACTGAGGATTATACTTTTCAACACAATTCATAATTTCCCATACACCCTCTGAAGAATTTGTAGAAATAACAGGAGTACTCAAAAACAAAGACTCTATTAATACACCAGGTAATCCTTCACTAAAAGAACAAGAAACTAAAACTTTAGCCATTCTCATATACTTATAAGGATTTTTTTTTACCCCCCAATAATGTACATTTTCAGTTATTCCCATTCGAGCTGCCATTGTATCCAATCCATCCCACAAATGATCAGTATCTGTACCGATATATACCAAATGATATGAATTTTGCAATAAATTAGATTCTCCGAATGCCCTTAATAATCTCTCTGGAGCCTTATTTCTATCCAATCGACCACAATAAAGAACCACAGGATTTTTAAATATCTTTTTTTCCTCATCATTCAAAGACTCAACAGATAAAGTAGAGATTCTATCCGTATCATGAATGTTATATACGACTTCTACTTTCTTGGATGATATAAATGGAAAGGATTCCAAAATGGATCTTTTCACCTCATTACTAACACAATATAATTTATCTAAAAAAGGATATATTATGTGATATATTAACAAAGTAGATAAATATGCAAACATACCCAAAGGCTTCACTTGTTGGTGAGGGGAATGAAATATTCCTATTTTAAAGTCTCCTCCTCCAGTAAGGACATTTATCGTAGAGCAACTAAATAAAGTAGAAATTGTAATATCCGGAGCAAAATTCTTTTTAATTTTCTTCAACCAAACAAATTGCCTAACGGCTTCCCTAAAACGTTGTATCCCCGATGAAACATAATCGACACACCATTCGCAGTCTTCAAATTCTTTAAATCCGTCCGAATATTTATGAATTACTACACATTTTATAACTATGCTTTCAACCTTTCGTAATGCAGCATATATATTCAATGAGCACGAAGCTATTGTCCCTTTATTACTTGGTACAATAATAAGTACTTTTTTTTTCATTATATCAACTGAAGTTTACATTAAACTTCACACCATCTTTCTTGATAATTTTTGCGGGAATTCCAGAAACGACACAATTATCTGGTATATCTTTCACCACTACTGAATTCGGAGCTATAATCACGTTATTTCCAATAGAAACCTTACCTATAATCTTTGCTCCTAAAGCAATCTCAACATTATCCCCAATAGTTGCTACATTATCAAAAGTGTGTTTCGTTCCTATTACTACCCCTGGTGCTATTATACAATTCTTTCCCACCCGTGCTTTTGTTGCAACTCTAAGAAAACCAATATGAGGTATATACAATCCAGGGCCACATGTATTTATACCTATTTTCATTTTATATCTAAAACACAAACGCTTATAATTCCAGAAAGCATAAAAATATTCTATTTTCTGAAAAATATTTTTCTTTATATTCGTCAAATATTCCAAGCGTCGTAAAGCTTTCAAATATTTTACTGTATGATAATTCTCATTGAATATAAAACGGTCTATAAACCTTAAATGATAACGTTTTAAATCCTCGGCAAGGTAATACTTATAATCAACTTTATTCCTTATCATATTTACTCACTATATTTTTCCCCAATTCATCAGAAGATATAAATTCAACATCAGGCCATTTTTTCACAATCTCATTCAATAGCTTTTGAAATAGAATCAAATTTCTATCTCTATTTTGAATATCTATATTTCCAATAAAATTCAATCTATGTGAACTTATTACTGCTGCTTTTCCCCACCTAAAAGCAATATTAATTCGTGATAAGCATTCGTCTACTACATCAAACTTATCCCTAAAATGAGAAGGTTCAAAAAAACAATTTCGCATCAAATAAATTTGCCCCAAATTATTTTTCTTTCCTTGATAATTATTTTTTTTATAATAAAATTTTGTACCCGAATCAAAAGGAACACGTTGTGATACTAATCCTTGGATATATTTAACCCCATTTAATTTTAAACTTGGTTCAATAAGAGGACTCCATGTATACGTAGTAGCAATAAAGGACTCTGAACGATATCCGAACAATTTATTAAATAAATCCAGACCTTCTTTGATAATATTATCATATCGCTTTATATCATCCTCTTCTGCTGAATCAAATGCTCCCATATAATTACCTTGTATACTCTGATCCACTTTAGATGTCAACCCAAAAGTACTTAATTCAAATGCTCTTTTAGTTACAAGTTCTTTTCCTTCTCGAAGTACTGCAAGCCACTTCTCTACATTCAAATGTTCTCTCCCGTGAAACTGTGGATGAAAAATACCTTCTTTAATCCCTTCTTTCCATAAATCAAAGACATGCTCATGAGCAGGACTATTTGCCATAGTCACAGTAATTGGTTCATAAAAATACTCACAAAAATCAGTTTCCCATATCTTTCTGAAATCAGGATTAGCTACTACTGCATCAGCTGTAAATACAGCATAATTACCATTTTTATCCTTAACAGAAGTCAGTACATCAAACAATGCTTCCAGATCTTCCTTATTCGCTAAACTATCATATCGACAATAAGGATCATTATCTACCCTAATTCCTTCCCTTAAAAACTGATTATAAATTTCTTTGGATGGCATACGTATAGCCCCCCAATCATCAGATTCAATAACCACTAATTTACGCTTAGTATACCAACCGGGAATGTTCAGGAGATTGTGAGTAATTTGTCGTTTAATGTTCATTTATTATAAACTGTTTCAAAGAAATCACATAGTTGATCTGCGTAATTCCCATAATAGAATTCCTTATTACTCATTTTTTGTCCTCTAGCCGTTACAAGTTCAACTTCACGAGGATGTTCTATAATATAAATAATCTTTTCTGCAATCTGAGCTACATTATTAGCTTCCACAACAAAAGCATTCTCACCATCACGAAAATAAAAACCTAATTCTCCTGTCTGTGTAACAATTAATGGGACACGAGCAGGTAAAATTTCCGATAATTTAGTAGGAAAATTATAATCATTCTGAAAATTAGAGGGTTTGTTTACAATAGCCATAGCTGAATTAGCACGTAATTTTTCTAATTCATCATTGGACAATATTCCTAGAAATTGGACAGCATTTTCTAAATGATTTTCAGAAATAATTTTGTCTATCTGTCGCATCAATTTAGGAAACCCCTTTTTATAAGTAAAAAAGAATTTTAACCTACCACCAAAATGTTTATAAGCAATAGCAAATCCTTGTAACATAGCTAATACACCATCTTTTTGTTCATTGAGTGCACCCGCATGTAATATATAAGGTATACCATCAATAGGCTGAGGATTATAAACAGAAGTAATTTGATTTGTACCACTAAGTATAGGTATACGGGCTATTACAGCCTTAACATTTTTAAACTGATTAAGAAGTTCTTCAAGAGAATGTGATATAACTATAAAGCCATCATAATTAGGAACTGTTCGATGTAAATAAATATATCTCTTAATTTTTAATGAAAGACAAGTATCTAAACGTCTCCCTCTAATAGAACCTGGATTTTCATTAACTTCAGTTACTACTTTTCCCCCATTAGCATGTACCATTTTAGGAATTCTTTTAAGACACCCATATGACATGCCATCTACTAAGAGAACATTACACCTTTTTGAAAGCTCTCCGCAAATAGAAGCATATATTCTATCTATTTTATAACCATTAAATCGAGACTTAATAGGCGCATTTACAAAAGAATAATGTACTCCATCATAAACACCATTTTCTTTTAAATGTGGTGACGGCATCACAATTTCAACAATAACTCCTTTTTGATGTAGAGCTTTCATGTAATAATGTAAACGACGCGACATTGGAGAAAAACCCTCAGGATACTGTCCTACATAAAATGCAATGATTTTCATATATCTAAATGTTTTATAACTTTACATGGGTTCCCAGCAGCAACCACGTTAGCAGGTATATCTTTTGTAACAATACTACCGGCGCCAATAACCGTATTCTCACCAATAGTAACTCCTTTCAATACAGTTACATTAATTCCCAACCACACATTATCTCCAATATGAACAGCTCTTAATTCTCCCGATCGAGGATCATCCAAATGCCAATCACCGTCAGTAATAGTCGTATTAGCCCCACAACGAACATTATTACCCAATGTGATTTCTTTAAAACAGCCTATTACTGTTCCACTAAAACCACATTTATTACCAATAATCAATTTGGCATTTTTATTCATTGTCGTCAAAATGCAAGGTCGATTAATACCAATCAAATTAGCTGTTGATCGAGATAAGAATTCACAATTAGATCCAATAGACAGACAAGAACCTGTAGCAGATAAAATTGTTGTTTTTCCAACAAATTTCACCCCCCTCCCTGCGTGAACATTTGAATTTTTTATAAAAATCTGCATGAAAAAAGAAGAAAACACAATATCTAATTTTCGATAGAAAATTCTTGTTAATTTATATAAATCATAAACAATTCGCATCTCAATAATTTTTAATTTTATCAAAATAACTCCAAGCTAAACTGCAAATCAAAATATAATAATATAAAAGCAGACCTGTTGTTAAAAACATTAACGAAATTATTGTAGTTACCGCAAGAGGCATAATATATTTAGTACATCGTTGAGATATAAATATCATTATTGTTTTTATCATTGAATAAATAAAAATAACAGTAACTAAAATTCCATTCAAAAAAAAAGTATTTATAAAAAAATTATGAGGTACAAGATAAAATATAGATTTATTACTACCAAATAAAACTGTATGAATATCTGCCGCTAACATGTAATTGAAATACAACATCCATATAGCAGAACGACCTTCTTCCCCACTTATAACCTCATCTTTAATTGCCGTACCTTCATTCATTCTTTCTAAAACCAATGATAAAACAGAATCAGATGATACAATTACAATAATAACAATAACGATAGTAAAAAACACATTTCGTCCAACGGTATTCTTAGACTGTAAAAACAAAATATAATATGCCACTAATCCTACAAGAGTTAAAAAGCCCATTCGAGAAGCTGTAGAAAAAACAGTAATAACAAACAACAATATTATCATTGTCTTTTGTATATTAAGTTTTTCTTTACATAATCGCATTTTAACAAATAAAAAAGAAACTATTAAACATAAAAATCCAGCCAACCCATTACAATCCCCACCCGAAAATAAACCAGAAGAACGACCTGTTTCCACAGAATACTCAGTTATCAAAAGACCAAATGAATATAATTGTTGCGTAAACAAAACAGAAAATGACAATATTAATGCACTCGTTACAATTGCCTTATATATTAAATCCCTATAACTGATATCATTTATCACCAACCTAATGATATAAAAGACATTAATACATGTTGCAATTAAAGTTAAAGCTGCCAAAATTCGAGAAAGAACAGATGTTAAATATCCTTCTTTAAGGATACTAGAATTTAAACCATTAATATAAATAACAATAGCAAAAACTACAAAACAAAACGAAAGAGATTTACTAATTTTATTATTCTCACTACTAAAAGGCTTAAAAAACGCCATTTTTTTTCGTCTGAAAAGAATTTGAAATAATAATATAAATGTCAAATAATCATTAAATGGTATCGTTCCATCAACATGCATTAACGGGACTATTGGTATATGTACAACGAAAAGAAATAGCGCATACTGTATTTTCCAGACAGAGAGGAAAAATAGAAACAAATAAAAAATAGAGATTAACAGTTCCATACCTATTTTTTAACACCTACTTTTCTTAATACAACTCCCCCCAGAAAAATCATTTTGGACCTTATCTTAAATCGCCAATAGTCTCTAAAGTCAAAACTCGGCTTTGCCCCTCGCCATGGAGTATATCCCAAATATTTAGAGTATTCACTCCTATATGGATGAATACAAGCAAATTCCCATGGTTTAGGCTTATAAACAAAATGTATTACAGCTGGATCCCTCTTTGCTTTTTCAATATCCTCAACTGAAAGGTGTATAGGAAATGTCCATTTACTATACTGATCAAAGAAAAAAGGCATCAAATTCCAAGTAACATCCAATGGAAATATTTCCTTATAAAGAACAGCATTCAATGTATCTTGATCATGAGAATGTATCTTCTCAAAATTCTTTTCTATATAATTAAACAATTTTTCTTGTATCCGATTCCTTCGCCAATACTCAAGATTTACTAAAATAACCCCCGCATTAAAATATCCATATTCTCGTGGTATCTCCAGACGATCCCATACATGTTCCCAATCCCCCCATTCGTTATATTGATATACAGCAGCAAGAGCCTTATCCTCCACATTAGTATCCCAAAGTCTTTGAATATTTTTCCGAACTACTATATCACAATCCATATATATAGCCTTGTTCACATAATTTGGTAAAAGTTCAGCAACAAACAAACGATAATAAGTTGCAATACTTATATGATCAGACATATAAGATGGCATGGGACATCTTTTAAGTATTTCAGATGGTACTATTAATATCTTAAGTGTACCTCCATTAGCTTTGGTCATTAACTGAAGTTTATTCTCATTTTCCAAAGAAAGCCCTTCTGTCAAAAGATAAAACGAAACATCTTCATTATTTTTCAAAATAGACAACATGGTTACAGCGCAATGCTGTACAAACCCATTATCAGATGCCAATACAATATTCATATGCTTATTTTTTTGCTTTTACCACAAATTTGGAAACGATATTTTTCACTAATACTCGCTCACTTTTATTTAATACAACAAAGTAACTAATATAGCCAACCGATAATATTGAAATAAGCAAAGAACAAACCATCCTCCCCATTCCTTCATCCATTACCAAATGAAGAATTGACGGAATAAAAAATGTCATCACCACAAGACAAATTAAAGGTAAACCTACTTTAAAAAAATAAATTGAAACTTTAATAGTTGTTACTGACTGCATAATATAAACGCATACCACCTGAACAACTATACTAATAAACAAACTTACAATAAACACACTTAAAGGTACTGCACCCATACGTAATACAATATATGAAATAGGTAATACAAAAAGCCCAACAATACTTGCAACCATATTATACTTAGCAACTCTCCCTGTAGCCAACATTATCATTGACACCGGCATATTTAATACATCTACTAATGAAATAGAAAATATCAGAATAGTAAAAACACCTGTATACATCGGTACTGACTCTCCTAACCATAAATGCAAAACATAATGAATCTCACTCCCCACAGGAAGTACCATCATGTAAAGCATGATAAAACAGACTTTACTAACACTAAACATTAAACTCGTTGATCTACTGTAATCTTTACAAGCATAAGCTTCCGTTAACTGAGGACGCGCAGCAGTAGAAATATTCTGAATAAACCCCATCATAGCAGATTGAATTGAATAGGCTACACCACGTGCTGCATTAACAACGGGGCCAAAAAATATATTCAATATAAGATTTACTCCTTGACTTCTCATCATAACGGCAAAAGATCCAAATGCATTCCATCCTGAAAAAGAAATCATCTCTTTCAACATATTGAAATTAATATTCCTATCGAAAGACAAACCTATGAATTGTCTTTTAGCATATACATAGTACATCCCATAATTAAAAGCACTAACAAAAAATCCTAAGAAACCATATATAATTAGTTTATCAAAAGGAACATATGGTAACGCTATTACCACTCCTAATCGCAAAAATGTATCTAAAACACCTACAAAAGCATAATAATCCATCTTTTCATAAGATACAATTGCAGCAGAGTATGGTATCTGCAAAATCAACAACAATAAAGAAGCCAATGATAAGTGAAAAAGAAATTCAGCAGCAGTAAAACGATCTGGTGGTAAAACAAGTTCATTATTCAAATACCATATTCCTACAGATTCAACCAAAATGAAAACAAGTAAAGCTAATAGAAATTGAGAAATAACGGCAACTTTATATACACTTTGAATACCTGCAATTCCATTTTGACCTCGCTCATAATTGTAGTATCGTTGTATACTTGCAGTCAATGAAGAATTTAAAAAAGCAAACATTGAAACAAATCCAGCAATAACGTTATTAATTCCATAATCAACAACGCCAAGAGTATTTAACACAACCCTAGATGTATACAATGAAACTATTAGAGAAATAGCCATCCTTACATATAAAAACAATGTATTCCTCGCTATCCTTTTATTATCATTTGCCTGCTTTCGTATATTAGTCATTTTTCTCTACCTTCATAAATACTCTTAAAACTTGAAATAAAAAGATCACGAGAAAAAAGACTAGCCTTCTCCTCATTAATTTTTTTTAAGACATTATTCTCTAAAATAATTCGTACCCATTCACTTATATCAGTTAAAGGTAATCGAATGAGAAGACCTATATTCACTATTTCTGGAACTGCATCTGAAACCAAACATGTTATATCTGCAGCTTGACACTCTAATGCAACAAGAGAGAATCCTTCTTGGCATGAGGGATGTATCATAAAGTCTACTAATGGAAAAATATTAAATTTATCATAATCATGTGGTAAAAACGATACAAAATTTAAAAGTTTCTTATCCATAATATATTTATTCAACCGATCGAAATACCCAACTTCATTCTCATAACCAATAAAATATAAATGAGCATTTACACCTTGAGCAATAATATATTCTAAAACTTGCAAACTAAATAATTGATTTTTATTACTATTAAAATACCCAATTTGCAACATATTAATACCACTATGTTTCTTTTTTATAATCTTCTGATATTTAATAAAATCAATAGAATTATATATTATTCTATATTGAGAAGAACCATAAATAGAACTCGCAGCCTGTCTAGAAACCCCAATTTTACTTGTACAACAAGCTCTAATTAAGTACGAACAAATTTTTTGATATGTACCGGTTAAAACACTTCGATTTCTAACAACCGTACCATGAGTATTCGAAATCCTTATACGGACCCCTGCAAAAGCTGCAACAGCACAATCCAAACCTGATTGATACGCTGTAAAAGAATGTACCACATCATAATTTCCCTTTTTTATGATCCTATAAAGTTGTACATTCCTTTTTGTTAAATTATAAAAGATACGTTTTCGTCCATGCGGTGGATAACCCAAATAATAAATCGAACACCCTCTATTTAAAAGATACTTATCATAAAAATCAACTTTATCAGACTGAACAACAATATCAAAAAGAAAATCATCTGCCAATCCTTCAATTATGTCTACAGCAACACGAGAAACTCCAGAGTTTAATAAACCTGAATTTATTATAAACAAAACTTTCTTTATTGGCATATACAATATTCCTAAATATCTCTCGACATAAATTTACTCGGATTTCCATAAGCAGTTGTATTATCTGGAATATTTCTTAAAACAACAGCGTTAGGTCCCACTATTACATTATTCCCCACCTTCCGACAAAGTATTTTACATCCCTCAGAGAATTCTACATTATCTCCAATTATTACTTTTCTAAATTTAGAATTATTAACTCCAAGATTAGTTGCTATAAGTGTATAAGGACGTATTGTACAATTAGCGCCAATTACAGCTTGAGCAGAAACTGAAATTCTACCTATGTGTGGTATATAGAGTCCTGGCCCAAACACATTTGGATGTAAACGCATTTGTGTTCTATTCAGAATTCGAACATATTTACAACGTTGATATATATAGAGAAGTTTATCAACAAAGGTTCTTTTCGTATTCTGTCTATACTCCAATAATCTCAGATTATATATTTGATTCCATATCACATCATGTTCACTAGGATATAACATACGCATAATCCATGAAGTTTTAGGATAATATTTCCTATCTTCAGTTAAATAATACTTCAAATCTTTCTTACTATATATCATATTATAATCTCTCTGAATATTAACAACACATCTTCTTTTAATTAAACAGCATTTAGTTAAAAACAAAGATCAATTCAAACAAATCTCCGCATTCTCTCTATCCAGTTTCTCATACACAGAATTATTCGACTTAAACTCAGGTACCACCTGTTTCATCAGTCTCACCGTATCTTCAATCTTCACCGAGAGTGCCAACTCAGCCAGTTTATCATAAGAGGCAAGTTTCTCATCCCGTTTGTATTCCCTCACTTTGGCTATACGTATTTTGTAATGATCCGTCGGAACCGTATTCTCCTCATTACTCAAAACCTCTTCATAAAGCTTTTCACCGGGACGCAAACCGGTAAACTTTATTTTAATATCTTCACCCGGAATGTATCCTGCAAGGCGGATCATTTTCTCCGCCAAATCTACAATCTTCACCGGCTCGCCCATATCGAAAACAAATATCTGATTACCGGTACTCATTGTGGCAGCCTCCATTACCAAACGGCAAGCCTCGGGAATAGTCATAAAGAAACGGGTTATCTTGGGATCGGTAACGGTCACGGGGCCGCCTTCCTGTATCTGTTTTCTAAAATATGGAATCACACTGCCATTACTGCCAAGTACATTGCCAAAACGAGTAGTTACAAACTTCGTTTTTCCTTTCAACTGGCCATGTTCCATAGCAAGCCCTAAACTTTGTACATAAATTTCAGCCAGACGTTTGGAAGCTCCCATCACATTGGTTGGATTGACGGCCTTGTCCGTAGAAATCATCACCATCTTCTCAACGCAATATTGTACACAGAAGTCGGCAACCAACCGGGAACCAACCACATTGACCCGGACCGCTTCACAAGGATTCTCTTCCATCAAAGGAACATGTTTGTAGGCGGCTGCATGAAATACGACCTGTGGATGGAACCTCTCAAAAGCCATCTGAAGACGTTCTTTCTGGCGGACATCACCAATAAAAGGAACAAATGTCAGTTCGGGGAAAAAGCGTTCCAATTCCAGACGGAGTTCGTGCATGGGAGTTTCAGCATTATCAAACAGAATCAATTGTTTAATCCCGAAGGTAGCCAACTGGCGGCATAATTCACTGCCAATACTACCGGCAGCTCCTGTAACCAAAATGGTTTTACCTGTAAAATTTTTAATAATTTCCAGCATGTTGACCTCGATCTCATCACGCCCCAATAAATCCTCTATCCGAATTTCTCTGATGACAGTTCTCTTCAAACCATCCCCCAAAACATCAATAGGCGGAGAAACGTAGTTTTTCACATTATTATCCTGACAGAATTTCACCAAATGCCCCTGTTCCTTCTGGGCCTCTTCATACGAGGGAAAAATAATGCCATTAATATTGTACTTTTCTACAAAGCATACAAAATTGGATTCATCTGCAAAATAATAGACCGGTGACTCTGACAAAGAGTAGGATTTGAGATTTTTATCCGGATTCACAAAACCGACTACATGAAAATGCTTACTCGTGTACATCCGTTTCTTGAGCGCAACGCTTTTATCACCGGTACCATATACCAACACTCTTGCTTTTCTGGAAGTAAACTGCAACACAGCAATATCATAGATCAAGATAAGCACTACGCGGGCACCCACTAAGATCCCTGTAGTTGTCAACAAATCGATAAAACAGCATACATACAGATACTTCTCCGGTAACCATGAACCGGTCAGAATGGCAACAATCAACAACGATAATTCTTTCAGCAGGATTGCTGTTTCAATTTTACCGACACTCTTTATCGATGCATGACGTATAATGTTTCTGCTGACTCTCAGAAAATGAAAAATAAGAAAACTGATGATACCCGAACAAACCGAGATAGTTATGATAACGTCTTTTTCAATATTAGTGATAAAACTATTAACAAAAAGCAGAGTGATACATGTGCCTGCGACAGACAACACCGTATCGGTAAACAAAACAGCCCGATAATTTACAAATCTCTTCTTTACAGACAGATTGTCAAAAATCTTAGAAATTATGCTTTTCACAGTACAGTTTTTTTCAATTTCCTTTTATAGAAACAAAAACCAAGAAATCAGTATCTGATTTTTATCTTTTCCAAAAACGGGAAAGGATTTTCCTTACACGGCTCATCTTTGTATGCTTATGAGTATCATTACCGTATCCATAACCGTAGCCATAGCCGTATCCATAGCCGTATCCATAACCATAACCGTAGCCCTTATGATCCGAAGGAACACCAT